>AMCI01000307.1_pt1 | contig 17952 bp, 8 predicted proteins | sample 419838 | NCBI WGS metagenome assembly AMCI01 (sample SAMN01090643, study PRJNA158313) | gut metagenome
ATATGATTACCGAAAATTTAAAAGTTAAACAATAGAACCGGCAAAAGCTGGTTCGAAAACACTAAATGAGATCTTTGAATAATCATCAAAAAGAAATGATTAAGCATAAAAGGAATACAAGGTGAAAAAGAAGTTATACCGATTGAAAGGGGGTATGTGCAAAAACTCTCAAAAGGTACGTTTCCTTATCCGTCTAGTATCCGATGTATGAGAGATAATGCTTTTATGCTTGAACGATTTGTTTGACAACTTTTTCAAAGAACTCAAACTATTTACTGCCAGAGCCGTTTTAGACTTGGCATTTTAACATTCTTCTCCTTCGCCACTGATGTCACCACCGGGCTTCCAGTTGATGATAGGAGCGGACTGACAATTCAACATCATCTCATCTTCCTTAAAGGTAGGTTCAAAGATATATTCATAACCGCCTTTCAATTCCGTGATATTTTCATCGGTGAATTTCTGAATATAAGTGTGTCCGTTACAAATCACTTCTGCTTCATACGTAGCTGTTTCAGTAGAAGGCAACGCAATGGCTTGCAACACATACACTTCTTCAGCGTCACGCACTTCTGCTTTCTTCTTTTCAGGAACTGCCAACGCAATTTGACCGTCCGGAAGATCTTGTGCACGGAAACCTACTGTACCATCCGTTATATGAAACAGACCGGAAAGGTGAAAACCTTTCAAGGTTACCTTCATGGCTTCCAACTGTTCCTGTGTGAATGGCTTGCCTACTTGGAAACGGAACGTGATCAGCGAAAGGGCGGGACGCATCTGCAACCTACATTTCCGGTGATCTTTATCCATGTTGTCCTCCCGGGCAAACAACAATTGACTAGCAAATTTCTTTCCTTCCTCACGCAAGTTAATCGGCAACTGCTGTTCAATCACCTTCACGCTATAGGGAAAATAAGCAGCTACATGGCGTTTCTCCCCCGTAGCCGGAAAATAAGGAATCTCATTGTCATGAGCCGGCACAAAATAATCCTCTTCAGAAATACCATTGGCCAGATACTGCACGTTAGCATAGGGAGCGACTACCTCGGCACCGGCTTCCCCCTCTTTCAAAAAGGTAACGCCCATGGCAAATTCCGGACCCACCCAAATCGTACCTCCAGCCTGGACATCATAAGAATAGGCCTGGGCAGTGACTACTACCGGATAAGCCGAATCAGGATTTACCGGAGCTTTATGGTCCTCATCGCAAGCTGCAAACAAAGCAGCCACGAACAGACAGCTTAAACTATATTTTGTCTTCATAGAAAAGAATATTTATAGAATTATTCGGTTACTTGTATCGTCAATTCTCGCACAGCCTGAGAAGCGTCCCACATCTTGGCATTGGTAGCTACAAAAGTAGCTTTATAGGTACCGGGTTTGCTGTAACGGTATTCATAATACGACAGACGGACATTGGTACCCTTGATAGGCATACCTAAATCAGGCGCTATACTAGAACCGTTCAGGCGCTTGCTGACCAACCATACTTTTACATTCTTTGTCTTATGTGACTTATCAGGCTGAATATAAATGCTCGATTCATTCACCTTATAACTACCTGCAGCAGGAATAGGTTCTTCGGGAATGAAACTCAAGCCCCACTCATTGATAGCATCCGACATGAGATAGTCATAGCCATCCGTATCTATCTTATGAAGGGACAATGTTTTAATGATGATACGTGGCTTGGCATAATTCTTATACTTGGTAGTAGGATACCCCGGTTCATTGTAAAAGTTAGGCTCTGCTTCATATTTGAAAGCCAAAAAGAAATCTTTTTCTTTGTAAGCATCCAAATTAACTTCGGATTCAAGATTTATATTAATATCCTTGGCATCTTTTTCTAACACAGGCATTTTCATGTCTTTTAGTTCAACCCAATGAGCAGCATTTACAGCTTCAACGGTGTTATCCCCCGTAAAATCGGTAGAGACATAAGCCTTTAGAATCTTTTTCTCTTCATATTGAGCAGGCTCCGTGTAATTCTGCGTAAAGTGGCAGGAAACTTTCAAATCCTGCAGATTATTAATCTTGGTCCGGTTACGGTTTTCATAAGAACAATCCTTGGTACCCGGATAAAAAGTGATGTAGTCCGGATTCCCTTCAAATACGAAACGCAGCGGCTCGCCGGCTTTCACTGTCATCTGCTCAGTAGTTACCTCGAACTTCACATCATCCACATTATCACGCTGACAAGATACCAAGCATCCCAGCAACAGTGATAGACATATCGTTTGATTCAGTTTCATTTTTATTCTGTATTTATCGATTCTAGATTCAATTTACACCTCACATCACCATCCGGCATTCTGTCCGCAAATGGTGTTCGTATTCAGTTCACACTGTGGAATGGGCAGATAAATGTGCTTATCTTCCAAATTGATAGCCGGAACAGCTGCCACATCGTCACGGTCGTAACCGATGATGTGTTTCTGGCTGTTGGGATACTCATCTTCACTAATCAGCAGCATGATACGTTCCTTGAAGAATTCCTTACCATGACGACGCAATTCCATGTGACGCGGAACCTCATAGCATAATTCACGGGTACGCTCCTCAAAGATAAACTTACGCATTCCTTTGAAAGTGGAAATATCACTCGGATCATTGTCAGCCAACTTAGCTTCCGGTTTATCGCCCAAAGCAATGGGGCTGGCTCCGGCACGTTCACGCACTTGGTTGATAGCATCTACCGCATCCTGAGTAGCGCCTTGATGAAGTTCTACTTCAGCTTCCGCAAACATCAGCAACACATCGCTATAACGCATCACCGGGAAGTTGATAGAAGAATTGTTCCGCGCCCACGGACGAACAGGATCATATTCAGCCCGCCATTTACCGGGGAAACTCTTCAGATTATCCTTGATACTTTTTTCAGCCTCTGTAAAGGGTTTTTTAGTTACCTTTTTTGCTTCATTATTCTTTTGCCAGGTATAATCTGCGATGTTCCACCATTTACGGGCATCGTTCTTTTCGGTCGGATTTTTTTGCGGACCTACCGCATATTTTTTATCATACAAACGCATCAAAATGTGAGTAGGACGATAGAAGCCGTAAGCATAAGGCACATCCGGGTCATAAGTAGCCGTTTGCTGAATGCCGTTATACAATCCCACCTTACCGGTTTCATTGCTTGACTCCATACCGTTACCATAAAATTCAACTTCAAACATGCTTTCGCGGGCAGTCAGGTCATAACGGTTAGAACACATGTTGATAAACACGGAATGATAGCCGTTAGGATATTCCAAGTTTACAGTGCTTTTGTTGAGTGCATGTTGGCCGCTCTTCATCACAGCCAAAGCATAATTGCGTGCCTGCTGCCAAGTTTCACCATGGGTAGGATAACCGGCATACCACAAATAGGCACGAGCCAACAATGCCTGTGCTGTAGTCTGTGAAATACGTCCGGGAGTATTCAGCTTATCAGCCGGCCAGCAGTAACCCGGTGTCACCACTTCACCTTCATTGTTCACAGAACCTGCACCGAAAGTCAGATCCTTGAAAATTTGTTCGTACAAATCTTTTTGCGGAGCTTTGGCTAGCAGCTGGTGATTTAAATCCATCGTAGTTTCCAGTCGCAAGGGAGCTTCTCCCCAATAAGCCACCAAGTTCATATAGTAAAGTGCACGCAAGGCACGAGCTTCTGCCTCAAACATATTTTTTTTGCCACCGCATTGAACATCTGTCAAGTTCTCCAGTTGTCTCAAAAAATCATTGGCACGGTTGATGCCAATATACAGGGCTTTCCACGTACCATTGATAAACTGATCGGTATTATTGTACTTCTTCAAACTGACATAATGCTTATCCTTGTTATAATTACGTTCGTGATACAAAATATCAGAACCTGCATCCAGATCACCCCAGAGATTTTGTCCATACAGATCACTGAAACCCAACACATCATATACACCGGTTAGTCCGGCCATGCAACTGGTTTCATCAGAAAGTTGTTGGTCTCCTTCTGGATTATCATAGACTTTCGTATCCAGAAAATCGCAGGAAACGAATACGGTTACCATCAGGAAAATATATAGAATCTTTTTCATAAGTTTCATCTTTCTAAAATGCTGTTAGTAATGTTCTTTTAGTTAAATTCCCATTTTCACGCCAAAGGTAAATGACATCGTCTTCGGATAAGATGAATAGTCAAACCCTCGCGTCATAGCCGAATTTCGGGTAGAAACTTCCGGATCATATCCGGTATATTTGGTCCAAGTCCACAGATTCTGTCCGGTCAGGTACAGACGAAGCGAACGCAATTTAATCTTCTTCAACAGCTTGGTGGGGAAATTATAACCCAGCTGTACGGTCTTCAAACGGAGGAAAGAAGCATCTTCCACCTCGCGACTGGTATTGATGTCTTCCAAACTGCGGTTCGGAGCACAAAGATAATTGGTAGGATTTTCGGGTGTCCAATGGTTGGCAGCCGAAGCCAGTTGGTTGATGTGCTTACCGCGAAGGTTTTCCAGTTTCACCCGGTTGTAGTTGATTACATCGTTGCCATACGACCATTGGAAGAACACACTGAGATCGAAGTTTTTCCATTCAAAGTTATTGGTCAAACCACCCGTATGCAACGGAAGTCCATGTCCGATAATAGTCTGGTCTTCGGTAGTTACCTGTCCGTCACCATTGATATCTTTTAGCTTCACGTCACCGGGACGAATCTCTGAACGCTTCTGCGTATTGTTCGGAATTTCCGGTTTCAATACATAGACATTCGGTGCCACTTCATTGAAATCTTCATACTGATAGACTCCGTCATATACATAGCCGTACATTTCGGAAAGCGGATGACCTACCTTACAGATATAAGGGTTGGACACCTTTGGACTAGTGAAGCTCACCAGACGGCTTTCTTGTCCGTCGGACAAACCGGTAATCTTATTCTTGTTAAAGGCTATATTAAAGTTGGTGGTCCATTTCAGCTTACCTCGTCCACCGGGAAAATTCACGGTATTGATAGAAATCTCCAGACCGCGGTTATTGATAGATCCGATGTTCTGCTGCACCGAGCTGAATCCCATTGACCCAGGCACTTCCGCATACAGCAACAAATCTTTCGTATCCTTATTATAAACATCGATTTCAGCAGTCAAACGGTTATTGAACATACCTACATCGATACCTACGTTAGTTTGATAAGTAGTTTCCCATTTTAAATCCTTGTTGGCAATCTGTGCCACCGTCAAAGCCGGATGCATAGCATTGTTAAAAGCATACTTATCCATCGTACTGTACAAACGGGAAGATGGGTAATTGGTATTGGTATTGTTGTTACCGGTTGCACCCCAGCCCACACGCAACTTCAAATTAGAAATGAATGTATCTTCGAGATGCATAAACGGTTCATCACTCAGACGCCAAGCAAACGAAGCCGAAGGGAAATAGCCCCATTTATTGTATGGGAAGCGAGAAGAACCATCGGCACGAATCGTTGCGGTCAACAGGTAACGTGACTGCCAATCGTAGTTGGCACGTGCAAAGTAAGACATCAGCGTATTTTCCACACAATCTGTTATCATGATACGCGGTGTACCACTGTCAATGCCCCAGAAGCCGCTGTTTTCCCAAGGCACCTGCACAGCCTGTGCACCCAGCGTCGTAATGCTCTGTTTGGAGAGTGAAGCACCAATCATGGCACTCCAGTTGTGTTTGTTCTTACGTTTCTTATAAGTCAGTGTATATTCATTCGACCAGTTGTTCCATTCACGGATATCAAAACGTCCGTTTACGCCGTTGGCAGAATATTGGGGGTCACCCATATAGGTATGCGAGTTATTAAACTGTTCACGTTTGTCGTTCCGCCAACTGTAAGAGAAGGTAGCACGAAACTTCAAATCCTTGATAATGGTCCAATCCAAATAGGTATTTAGGTTCAACTGACGATTACGAGTCTTATCCACCTGATTCTTAATTGTTTTCATCGGGTTATAAGGATAGTTACCCGTATCGTTCACATCAGAGTCATCGTTATTGTCACTCATCAGGTCGGTATCTTCTTTATAGCCTAACGGACGATAAGCCAATACCTGATAAAGGAAATACTGGGCTGTACCACCTCCGGCCTGTGAAGGAGCCGAGCCTTTGGATACGTTGTTGGCAAAGTTCATCGTAGCGCCGAAACGCAAATTCTTGGTAATGTTCTGATCCAACGTCAAACGTGCTTTCAAGCTTTCATAAGAAGAGTTGATGATGACACCCTGCTGGTTATAGTACGAAATACTGGAACTGTAGCGAGTATTCTTGCTACCGCCGCTCAATGACACATGATGGCTGGTCATCGGTGCCAGACGATAGATTTCATCTTGCCAATTATAATAAGGTGCATTCTTATAATCATTCAAGTTGCGGTTACGTCCCAGACGCTCACTATACCCGAAATAATACTTTTCCATTTCCCTGGCATCCATGATTTCACTTTGCAACTTCACAAATTCATAACCATTCATGATATCCAGGTATTCCGGCTTCATCTGCAAAGATACATAGCCGTCATAAGTGATGCGGGGAGCACTTTCCTTACCGCGTTTCGTGGTAATGATAATGACACCATTGGCACCGCGGGCTCCGTAGATAGCCGTAGCAGAAGCATCTTTCAACACGTCAATAGATTCGATATCGTTCGGATTATAAGCACCCGCATTGGGATCATCGGTAGCAAAGCCGTCAATTACATAGAGGGGAGAACCGTCTGAACTATCAGAAATGGTATTACTACCACGAATCACAATGTTAGCCGATTCACCCGGCTGTCCGGAACCGCTTACTACTTGTACACCGGCAATCTGTCCACCCAGTGCCTGATCGAACGAACTCACTGGAGCCTTGTTCAAATTATCCATATCCACTTTAGCTACCGAACCTGTCAAATCACCTTTCTTGACTTGTCCATAACCGATAGCCACCACCTCATTCAACATCACACCATCTTCCCGCAACACCACATTAAAAGTCGTGTTCTTTCCAACCGGTATTTCCTGTGTTGTATAACCAATGAAAGAAATCACCAATACAGCTTTTTTATCGGGAACTTCCAAAGAGAACTTACCATCTATATCGGTAATGGTACCAATAGTAGTACCTTTTACGGTAACATTTGCACCGATCACAGTCTCTTTCGTTTCATCAGTCACTGTACCGGACACCTTCACCTGAGCTTGTAAAATGGCCGGCCAACCTAACAAAAAGAGCAAACACAAAACTGCCCCTAACCTTTTGTGTACAAAATCAATCATATTTTTCATATCAATTTATGATTAACAAGAATTTATTTTATAATACAACTTTGCAAATATATTAAAAAAAATCGTAATTTAAAAGTAATAATGTACAGTTTGGATACATTTCTGTACAAAATCATTTAAATATCTTCAACAACTCGAAATAAACAACAAAGGAGACAGAACGTGAAAATGACTTTTCACTTCTGTCTCCTTATAAAAGAAAAACAACCTTATTATCCCTAAGCTCTTGTTTTTATCTTTCCTCTTAAAAGTCGATTCTTACTTTTTCAAACGGAATTCTACGGGTTGTCCATGCTGACAGGTAACCTTCAATTCCGTCAGTCCACCTTGTGTAGAAAGCTCAACCTGATCATGCGGTTCAGCCAACTGCCACTGTCCCTTCAAATGAACCACCTTCACAAAGGGGGCACTAGGTTCCGGTGTGGTATAGGTTTTTTCCTTGATGTGCAAATTGGGGTCACACACGCTCATCACCAATGTTCCGTCGGCAGTTGTCCGATGCATTACCATGGTTTCCGCAGGCAGATCAGTCACTGTTTTATCTTCAACCAATGCCACATCTTCAAACGCAGCATAACCGGTAATGCCGGTTGCATGATCATATACGGCATGCAATTGAGTATCACGACGAAGAATATCGAAAGCAGCCTGCTTCTGCACGGCGGCCAATTCGTCGGCTGTAGGCTGAATATATACTGCATAGGCATAAGAAGCAGCCTTCGGAGCCAGCCCGTGTACCAGGAAAGCACTGCCAAATGTACCGGCTGTAGCCACCTTGGTCTTGTCGTTAGCACTCTCCTGTGAAGCGACCTGGATGCGCACCAGACCTTCCAGTACCTGATAATGATTGCCATAACCGTCACGCAACCAGCAATTGGATCCGCCTGCCATCTTGGCACCGAACGAGGGTCGGTCAATCTCACGTCCCATCATGGCAATCACATTCTTACCCTGACGGTATTCACTTTGGAAGAGGGTAGTTTCCGTAGGATACTGAGCATTGCTATTGGTAATGTCCGTACCCAGACAAACCAGACGATTGTCAAAACAGAACACCGACTTGCGAGCCCGGAAATCAGGAGTAAAATTCTCATAGTTGGCCTCAGCCAGTTTTATGGCAAACATTCCGTTCTTGCCTTCCAGCGAAGAAGCACCGGCAAATTCTTCCGGCGAACGAGCCATCAACGTTCCCTTACGCGGGTTTTCCAACAAATTGAGCGGCAGATGAATCGTGGTGGTTCCGGGCAAACGGTTCCAATCCCATCCTTCTTCCACATAGCCACTTTTCTCCCGCGAGGGGAAACTCATAATTTGTACGGAACCATAACTGGTATAGCGTCCGTAACGATTATCTTTCTGATAGATTTCAGATCCCCATACATTGGTATTGTATCCCTTTAAAGTTACCATCCAGTCACCGCGACGATGAATACCTGCAGCGCCGTAGTTGTACACAAAGAATCCTTTGGGTGCTGCAGCCGGTTGCACCCCTTTATCTTTGAAAAAGCGTGCCTCCGGCGTATTTTTACCATCTATCAAACGCAGATAGTCCGCTGCCAGAGAACGGTCGAATTCCTCACCTTTTCCGGAGAAATCACCCGACAAAGCCAGTTGAGCAAACGCCTTGATATCAGCACCGCCCATCTTTCCACCAAACGGATGACGTCCACCGATACCCGTATTCCATTCATGCAGATTGGAATAATTGCGCATAGCCAAAAAGGCACTAGCCAACAATTGACGAGCTTCCATTGACGGCATAAACTCCGTGCCGCGTGTTTTGTCTATATAATCACATACCGTTGAAAGAGCACCTGTGGTATAGGCCGGATAGAATCCACCATGATGGAACGTAGTGCCGTCCACTTTAATACCACCGATCGTACCGGGAGTGCAGTGCACAGAACCTTCTACCCAACGAGTCAGTCCTTTCAATGCTTGTACTCGGTCAGCATCATCGGGCATTAGCATAGCCGAAATCAATTTTGCTTCCAGCAACGTATTCCAGGAGTCCAGTAACTCGTCACGGATTTCCGCACAAGGACGGCGTGTTTCCTGCAAAGCCGACCAGAAAGTCAAAGCTTTCAGAATCTCGTCACGACGGGACGATTTCCAGATAGCCTTGCGCATCAGCCAGGCTGTGGTGTAGATTTTACGGGTCTGATAGCCGTAGTGATGATTGGTACCCATACCACTTCCATAAGCAAAGCCCTGATCGATAGCATAATCCCACACCGTAAAATAATTGTTTTCCGCCTCATACGATTTATTGCAATAGGCATCGTAGGCAAAACCTGTCAGCATAGCCTCAAGGTCGTTCCAGGACATTTCTCCTTTTTTACGGTTCAGTTCATCCGGAGCCAGCAAGGGCGCACCGGTGAATCCGGCACCCGACGGATAGATATCAGCTTTCGTAAAGGTGTTCTTGGCTTTCTTGATTGCACCGTCAATCCCCTGTGGATGTCCCAAAGCTTCTGTCAATCTCTCTTCAATCTGTTTCAAATCTTTAACTTGTTGTTCAGTCACACTAGTGGGACGTGGAATGTCGTATGTATACTGTTCCCATTCCCACACACGACACCAGTGCCACAAGTCACGTCCTACAGCCAGACTGTTGTAGTCAACCTGCATATCCGGTGTGGTACGGAGGTTCATCTTCTGTTCAGGGAACTTCAGACGGTCAAAGAACACACGTCCTTTGCGGTTGGGAGCTACCACACGGTAGGCGGCAATGGTCTTATCGGATTTGTCGCCACGCATACTCTTGAAACCTACCCAACAGGCACGCCAGCCTTTGGATTGAAGACGGTAGGTAAACCAGTACGACACCTTACCGGCAGCATTGAGAAATTCGAAACGCAAGGAATCGGGATGCTCTTTTTCATTGTAAATCCACAAGGTAATACCATGCGTTGCCTCCGTCTTGGCAGTAAGTGCCAACGGGGTATCCAGGGCGACGTTCATCTCACCGCCCGGCTGGAAAGACCATTCCAGACTTTTCCGGCCTTCCTTATAATAACGGTCGGACAAGGAGAGAGCTTTCTTCTGCGGAGAAGTGAAAGAGACTGGCACAGCCTCTTCAAAGCCTTCCACTTGCTGTGCCCCTAGAGGAAGGGCACACAGCAACGAGAGTGATAAAAATAAATGTTTCATATACTTCCTGAGTTATCTGTTTACTTATTGCATTTTCGTCAGCTTAATATCTTTAACGACAATCGTAGTATGAGGTTGATTATTATAAAAGTAGATCGACAATCCCTGTAAGTCGACGAAAGTTGTTGCAGTTTCTTTAGATGTATAACCAGTAGCCGAAGAAGTCATGGCAGTAGATGCAAAGCCAAAGTCGAAAAGCTGAGTTATTTCCACCCATGTATTTGCTTTCTCTATCTTGGGCGTGGTAACATTTCTTTCAAAGTTCGTTCCGTCAGGTTTCAGCATCCGGAATCCTTTATCATCATCGGCAGTACGGATACCGATACCTACCGAAGAAGCAGCATCAGCCTTCACCTGGAAAGTCAACTGATAGATACCGGTCAAAAAGACATCTGAAGTATGATATCCAAATGAAGAATGATTCCAAGCACCTTTATCTTTGGCTACTTGAGCATGAATACCTTCACGATCCGCAGTCAATGTAGTCACTGAAGCACCTTCACGTTGGAACCATCCCGAATCCACTACGCGATTAGTAGAAGAATATTTACCGATATTCTTAATTGTACCCGTAGGTTGCGGTACAATCAATGAACTCTTAGCAGGCTCTTCCGGTGTATCAGTTTCCCCCATATCCACTTTAATGGCATTGACCTGCATTTTAGCCACAGTTACAAACGATCCCTTAAATGCCAGGATGGATACGTCACGCAAATTGTCGGCAGTAGCACGTACGGCAGCCTCTACTTTACCTTTGGGTGCAGTCAGTGTAAGTTCAGCCACGAACTGTTTGTTGGGTGCACCCAAAACAGCCTTCCATCCCATCGGTGCAGTGATCACCGTGTGGTCAGCCCCTTTCAGATGTACTTTATACTTTTTAGTTTTACCCGGTTGAATAGCTTGCTCACCTTGAATGCTCTCATCAAAATAGCAATAAAAATCAGGAACAATGGGTATATTCAGCGTTTCACCGTTTTTCAGCACAATTTCCAACAAACCATCTTTGGGTGTAACACGCTCAAACAGTTCCTGCACCGGACCTTCGGGATCATATATTGCTTTAACCGGTTGGCCGTTCACATCTTTCACCTGTTCAAAAGTACCGTCACCATCAGCATCCACTTCCCAATAGCCGTTGGCATCCACCTTAAATTGAGGAGCTTTTCCGCCATTTCCCACGGCAGTCACCGGCTTGCCATCTTTCAGCACAGCTTTCCAGGTAGTACCCTTATCATAGCTCACCTGCCAGTTTCCTTCACTACTTACGCCCACCATGGGTACCGATCCGAATCCTTCCACCCACTTAGCCAGTTCCACGGTCTTTCCGTTGCTCAATGTCAGCGTATAGTGCCCATCCGTCTTTTCTTCAATCGAGGTGATAACCCCCGCTTTATAGATTTCCACCAAGGCTTTTACATTGTCATTGATGGGTTTTACTTTTTCTTCCAAAGCAGTTACACGATCTTCCAAAGCATGGATATCATCTTCCAGCTTATCAATATCTTCACAGCCAGCCAACATTACGGCCAACAGCATACAACTATACATCCAAAATTTCTTCATAACAGTATGTTCTAATTTATATGAGTTTTAAGGTTAATTTTTCAATGCGATCAGCCAGGCAGGTACATAGCCCAAACGTTCCTTCAACTGCGCTTCATAGAGCGAAGCCGGTTCCACCTGTTTGCCGTTGCTTTCCAGCCGTTTCACTTGTTTGAAACCTTCACCAAACGTGATAGGTTCACCGTGGAAGCCGACCAGCACCGGAGGCAGATTTCTCCACCAGATACTCTTCGTATCCCACCACAAGAAAGTATCTCCATCCTCCGCTTTCGTACGGGTCACGTTCATATTCCAGATAGTCAGATCGTTCAAATGATTGGGAAGTTGTACCAAATCACCGCCCTGACGCCATTTGATAAAGGCACCTTGACAATGATCAATCAATGTGGCACGTGGCTGTGAAGCGTGCGACTCAAAGCAAGAATCATCCCCCCAATGCACATTCCATATAACAGCACCTAAACTTTGCTTGGAGACACCACAAGCATGGTACTGACCGGCACGTTCAAAGAACATCGTACCTAACTGACTACCTCCGGTATTTGTCAGCTCCATACCTGAACTGTGATCATACACCTTCCCAATAAAGACGCGAGATGAGCCTTGGGAACGGATGGCTGAATGCCCACGGTTTCCACTGATTTCAATATCATAGGCCGATATATTCGCTGAGTTGACCATAGAGCAAGCCTCACTCACACTGATAAAATTGCAACGGCGCAACCAGGAATTAGTCAGACGACCATAATCAAACATTTTGCATGAACTATCATAAGCAATCTTCTCGCCACTTTCATTCGTAGCCCACACATGATGCTGAAAGCCCTCCTTGGCAACCGCTTGGAAAGTAAGATCTTCCACACCTACATTTTCATAGTGAGGGAATTTCTGCAACTCCCATTTCCAACGAGCTTCCACCTCGTGCATCAAGGGCTCGTAGAAAGTTACCTTATTGCTAACAACAGATTTAATCTGATGATAGTCAAGCACTTCTACCCCACTCTTCTTAATTTCAACCTGAGCATTCAATCCGTTGACCGAATAAGGTGCCAATTCCTTGTTCACCAGTTCCGGAGCATTGTTCTTCAAATAAAGGCGTACCCACTGTCCGGCCTTCAAGCCCACCGTAGAACCCACTTCTACGGTAAAGTCTCCCTTGGCTGCATTGGCAGTAACCTCTGTCAATTTCTCTGGTGCACTATAATGCTTGATTTCAATCATACTCGGTGTACTCCACATATTCTTATTCGCAGGCAAGTTATGTAATTTCATATGCAACTTGGTCTTGTTACGACCCGCCCCGCAAATCACAAAATTGCCCATAGTGAGGTGAATGCTTTGGTTCACTTCTTCCTTCTCTCCCTGTAGAATAAATTCACCCTCCGGGAAATAGATAACAGCATTTAGTTTATCACCTTTAGCCCTAACACGAATATTACCATCTGAAGTGATCTTACGAGTAGCACCGGCAGCTTCCAAAGTTTTCAGAAAAGCCTCACGGTCGGACTTCCCATCATTAGCTACCGCACCGTAATCAGTCACATCATACAATTTATACCCCTTGGCCTTCAGTTCATCCACAGAAGGAGGTTCTTTCTCACCATGCATATAGCCGGCATACGAGAAGTCGAGCAAAACATTATGGGGATCTTTCGTAGCAAATTCCACAAAAGCCTTGGCCGTAGATTCCGGATACTTGGAATTCAGCAGTTTGACAGGTAGTGCCACCACCCGCACATAGTTTTCTGCCGAAGTGATGATAAGATGTATTTCCTCTTTACGCACAACTGAGTTCTTCTCAGGAGCCGTTATTTCCAGTTTCGTATCAGACAGCATCACCTTCCAGCCATCTGAAGCCTGAATTACCGCTTCCTTCACCTTGCTTTGTTCCACTTCAAACGTAGCGGTCTCTCCAAGCGTAAATACTTTTTGTCCATCGGCCGGCCAGTTTGTTACCTTCAGATAAAAGTCATCAATTACCTGAAACATAAATTTACGACCGTCCGACTTCATGGTCAGTTCCAACTTACCCGAAACTTTATTATAATAGATACGGCTAAACACAGAGCCCGTACCTAGATTCACCTCAGCCAATGCAGAAACTTTACGTTCACCGTCCATCAGAAAACGAAAAGTTACCCCCTCATCATAACTCACCATCCAAAAGCCATCTTCCGAAATTTGCAGTTGTGGAACATAAGCCAAATGGCCCTCCTCATCTTTCGGATAAGCAGATATAGGGTGATTGTTTTTGTCCAATAAGACGATGGGATTGGAAGATTCACTCACTTGATACGTCCAGTTACCATCCGCATTGATTCCCAGCAACGGTACGAAACCCAGAGGGGTGTCACTTACCATGAATTGATAGGACGAGCCATCAGACAATTCTACTTTATAACCGTTTCCGTCGGCAGACGGTGTAATACCCACCACCTGCTTGCCTTCGAGCAACGACATCAATCCGGCTACAGATTCATTCATTTCATTGGTTGATTGTTCCAGCGCATCCAAGCGCAACTTCAGCAAATCTGCCCTCTGCTGCAAGTCATCTACATCCTGACAGGCGTAGAAGAGCAACCCGCATAGCATAGAGACAATGCTGTAGAAAAAGGACTTAAGGTTTTTTCTTTTCATATTACATTTAATTTAACTCTACAAAATTAAGGAAAAATTAGCTAAAAAACAAGAATATTTCGTTCAAGAATAGGACAAAATCATCCGTTTAACCCTTCACCTTTCACCTTTCATCAGCTGATTTTCAATTACATAAAGGTGAAACATCTAAATCCATTCAGAAAACCTACAGCTTTGCAAAATTCTACAAGTAACAGAATTTTTAAAACCTACAGCAAAAAAATGAAAACCTGTAGCTAGAATTTCGGAAACCTACAGCTAGAATTTCGGGAACCTACAGGTTGTCTGAAAGTCAATCAATAGGTTTCACCTTTTTCCGCTGATAATCAGGCGGTGAAAGGTGAAAGGTGAAAGATAAAAGCATGAACAAGTACGATTTTTCAGCAACCTATGTAACCAAAATTCTTTTTTTGTACTATCTTTGCGCCTGATTATGAGAAGACATATACTAACATATATAGTAGGACTGCTCCTAACCAGTCTGGCAGCAAACCTATCAGCACAGATGCCTATAAACCGGTTCAATCCGAACATGGGCAACCGTGACCAGTTCGGTAATCAGATTGACCCCAACTCCCAGCCTGAAAATCTGGAAGACACCACCGGAACAGAAATACAGAGTCTGCCTCCCAAACTTTATATGTGGAAACTGAGCGAACGATTAGGTGAACGAATCATCATCCCGGTGGACAGTGCAGCCTTGAATTTTCAGAACAGCAACCTGGTAGAGGGGATGACCGGACATTATAATTACTTGGGAAACCTCGGTTCTCCTCGCTTGTCGCGTCTCTTCTTTGAACGCAGAGAAAACGATCCGACCCTCTTTCTGGAACCATTTTCCAGTTTTTTCGTACATCCCGACCAAGTGAAGTTCACCAACAGCAACATTCCCTTCAGCAACTTAACCTATTATAAAGCTGGAAACAAGGTGAATGGAGAAGAGCGGTTCAAGTCCTACTTCTCGGTCAATGTCAACAAACGGCTAGCTTTCGGATTCCATATTGATTATCTATATGGCCGCGGCTATTATGCCAACCAATCAACGGCACATTTCAATGCCGGACTGTTTGCCAGCTACATCGGTGAAAAATACCAGATGCAAGCCGTCTACAACAATTTCTTCCTGAAGATGAACGAAAACGGTGGTATAGCCGACGACCAATACATCACCCGTCCGGAAAATATGGCGGAAGGCAAAAAGGAATATGAAAGTACCAATATTCCGGTCCGCATGGAACAGACCTCCAACCGCAACCATAATTTCTATGTCTATCTGACCCACCGCTACCGGCTAGGATTCAAACGAGAGAAAGTCACGCTGGAGGATACGAAAGACACCGTCGTCACAAAAGAATTTGTGCCGGTAACCAGTTTTATACACACCTTGAAAGTAGAACGTTCCAGCCACCGCTTCCGCGCCGGCCGTGAAGCAGAAAATCTGTATGCCAACACCTATTATCAAACGGGAGTCAGCAACGACTCCACCGTGGCACTGAGCGTGAAGAACACGTTCGGCATTGCCCTGCTGGAAGGATTCAACAAATATGCCAAAGCCGGACTGACGGCATTTATCTCGCATAAGTTCAGACGTTACGACCTCATGGGAGAACCGAATGCCGAGCATCCCAGTCCCATCAACCGATATACCGAACAGGAAATCTACGTAGGAGGTGAATTAGCCAAACGACAAGGCAAAACCATTCACTACAAAGTAGACGGTGAAGTGGGTATTCTAAAAGAAGCACTCGGGCAGTTCCGTGTACAGGCTGATGCCGACCTAAACCTAAAGCTGTGGAAAGATACGGTCAACCTCTTTGTGCGGGGATATATCAAAAACACCTTGCCCTCGTTCTACATGCGTCATTATCACGCCAACCACTTCTACTGGGACCAAGATAATCTGGATAAAGAGCTACGCACCCGTGTGGAGGGGGAACTCAACATCACTCGTTGGAGAACCAACCTGCGCGCCGGAGTGGAAAACCTGAAAAACTACACCTATTTCAACCAACAGGCACTGCCGGTACAGCACAGCGGCAACATACAGGTGTTGGATGCTACCCTGAAACAAGATTTCAAACTGGGCATCTTCCACTTAGACAATGAAGTAACCTGGCAAAAATCCAGCAACGAAACCGTGCTGCCTTTGCCGGACTTGTCGTTGTACCACAACTTCTACCTGCTGACCAAAATCGCCAAAAAAGTATTGACGGTGCAGTTGGGCGCCGATGTGCGCTATTTCACGGAATACCATGCTCCTGCCTATACACCGGCCATCCAGCAGTTCCACTTACAACCCGAAAACGACCAGGTAAAAATTGGCGGCTATCCCATTGTGAGTGCCTACGTCAACCTGCACTTGAAACGTACCCGCATCTTTGCCATGATGTACCATATCAATGCAGGCATGGGCAACCGGAACTCATTTCTGGTACCCCACCACCCCATCAACCCGCGTCTGTTTAAAATCGGCATATCCTGGAACTTCTACGATTAATTGCTGAAACACGTTGCTACCATGGAAAAAGACAAACTGTTCCGATATTTGCTGCTGGGAACACTGGCCGCTTTGATTGCCACCTTTCTGATCCCGGATCAGCCGGCGAAAACGGCAGATTTTTTTTCCCGTGACTTTGCGGAAATACAGAAAGACAGCGTGATACGCATCGCCACAGAGTATAATTCCATTGGGTTTCACGTCAACCCGGACAGTTCCAACTTATCGGGATTTCACTATGAACTGATACAGGCTTTCGCCAAACACTACAAACTCCGCGTGGACCTGACCACCGAAATAAACTTTGAACAACAACTTAAAGGTTTGACAACCGGTAAATACGACCTACTAGCCAACAGCATCCATAAAACCAGTGAACTGAAAGATTCCATACTGCTAAGCCACCCGTTGCTCATCAGTCAGGAAGTGCTGGTACAACGTAAGCCACAGTCTGCCGCCGATTCAGCCATTTACATTGACAGCCAACTGGATTTAGCCGGCAAAACCATCCATATAGCCAAAGGCTCTCCAACCATCTACCGCATCCAAAACTTAGCTGCCGAGATAGCCGACACGATTCTAATAGAAGAAGTAGAAAAATACGGTCCGGAACAATTGATAGCCATGGTGGCACACGGCGACATTGACTACACCGTCTGCGACATAACCACTGCCCGTGCTGCTGCCGACAGCTTGCCGCAACTGGACATCCACACTGCTATCAGTTTCAAGCAATTCTATTCCTGGGCAGTCAGCAAACACTCACCTGTGCTTCTGGACAGCTTAAACTCCTGGTTGGACAACTACATAAAAAGCAAAAAGTACCGTCTGCTTTACAAACGATAT
>AMCI01000318.1_pt1 | contig 17901 bp, 10 predicted proteins | sample 419838 | NCBI WGS metagenome assembly AMCI01 (sample SAMN01090643, study PRJNA158313) | gut metagenome
GAGGATATACTTATTCTTAGAGTTCACCCCTGCTACAACTTGTTGTGTGTGGCAGGGGTGAACTCTAAGAGGGCATTTCATGCTTCTTATTTCCTTTTCTATAGCTTTTCTTTAAGAAATTGTCCGGTGTAGCTAGCTGCACAGGCAGCTACTTCTTCTGGAGTGCCTGTGGCCACGATGTATCCTCCCTGATCACCGCCCTCCGGACCCAGGTCGATGATGTAATCGGCACATTTTATCACATCCATGTTGTGCTCGATAATCACGATGCTGTGACCCCTTCTGATTAGAGCATCAAAGGCATCTAGTAGTTTGCGGATGTCATGGAAATGCAGTCCTGTCGTAGGCTCGTCAAAGATGAATAGGGTCGGGTCGGCCTTTTCTTGACTCAGATAGTAGGCCAACTTTACCCGCTGGTTTTCACCTCCTGAGAGGGTAGACGAAGATTGTCCCAACTTGATATATCCCAGTCCCACATCCTGTAGCGGAAGCAGTTTCTTCACAATTTTCTTTTGACCGTGCTCGGTAAAGAATTCGATGGCTTGATTGACCGTCATTTCCAGCACGTCGTAAATATTTTTGTCATGGAATTTCACTTCGAGCGTGTCCTGTTTGAAGCGTTTTCCATGGCATGATTCACATTCCAGCACCAAGTCGGCCATAAACTGCATCTCCACTGTGATGGTACCTTCTCCCTTGCATTCTTCACAGCGTCCTCCTTCACTATTGAAACTGAAGAAGCCTGCTTTATAGCCCAGCTGTTTGGCCAACGGCTGCTCGGCCCATAGCTTGCGTATTTCATCATAGGCCTTGATGTATGTCACCGGATTGGAACGGGATGACTTGCCTATGGGGTTTTGGTCTACAAACTCTACATTGCGCAGGTCGCTCAGGCTTCCGCTGATAGAGGAAAATTCCCCCGGACGGTCACTGCATTCATCCAGTTCTCGCTTCAGAGCGCGGTATAAGATATCTCTCACCAGTGTACTCTTCCCTGAACCTGAGACTCCTGTCACCACGGTCATCACATTCAGCGGAAAACGCACATTCACTCCTTTCAGGTTGTTTTCGCGGGCTCCTTTCAATTCAATGTAGTTGTTCCATGGACGTCGATGAGCAGGCACGGGTATTTTTTCCTCTCCGAGCAGGTAGTGCACAGTGTGGCTGTTGCTTCCCTTTTGCAGGTCTTTCATGTCTCCGTGATATACCACTTCACCGCCCAGACGTCCGGCATTGGGGCCGATGTCAATGATGTAGTCGGCTGCACGGATAATTTCCTCGTCGTGTTCCACTACTACGACCGTATTACCTAATTGCTGCAGTTGCCGCAGCACATGGATCAGTCGGTCGGTGTCACGGCTGTGCAGTCCGATGCTCGGTTCATCGAGAATATACAAACTGCCCACCAGACTACTTCCCAGCGAAGTAGCCAGGTTGATGCGCTGACTCTCACCTCCCGAGAGCGAGTTGCTGAGTCGGTTGAGCGTCAGATACCCCAATCCCACATTGATTAGGAAACGGATGCGGCTGTTGATTTCCAACAGGATGCGTCGGGCTACGTTGCTGTCGTGTTCGTTGAGGCGCAGTCCGTCAAAGAACCGCTTCAGCTCAGTGATGGGTAGAACTACCAATTCCGAAATATTTTTTCCTCCCACCCGTACATATCCAGCTTCGGGTTTCAGACGGGTACCGTGGCATTTCGGACAAAGCGTTTTGCCTCTGTAGCGTGCCAGCATCACGCGGTATTGAATTTTGTATTGGTTTTCTTCCAACATTTTAAAGAACTGATTGATTCCATGGAAGTATTCGTTGCCTTCCCATAGCAGGCGGCGTTGTTCGTCTGTCAGTTCGTAGTAGGGAGTAAATATCGGGAAATTGAATTTGTCGGCATTATGAATCAGTTCTTCTTTCCATTCGCTCATCTTTTCTCCTCTCCAGCAGACAATGGCTCCTTCGTACACCGATAGCAATCGGTTGGGCACTACCAGGTGTTCATCGATTCCCATCACTTTACCGAATCCTTCACACATCGGACAAGCTCCGATGGGGGAGTTGAACGAAAACATTTGATCGGTAGGTTCTTCAAACGTGATGCCGTCGGCTTCAAATTTGGTGCTGAATGTGTGTAGCTGAGTGCTGCCGTCGGCAGGATAAAACCGTAACATGCAGGTGCCGTCTCCTTCGTACATAGCCGTCTCGGCCGAGTCGGTCAGTCGGCTGATGGCATCTTTTGTGGTGGCCACTGTCATGCGGTCTATCAGCAAGTAGACTTCATCTTCTTTTGAAGGAGTATATTCATCGATGCGTGTCATTTGTCCGTTCACTTCTAAGCGGTTGAATCCCTGTTTGAGATCCATTTCCAATTGCTCTTCCAAGGTGCGGCCATCTCGTAGCCGTATCGGAGTGAGTACGGTATAGCGTGTGCCTTCTGGGTAAGAAAGCATACAGTTTATAATGTCTTCGGTTGAATGTTTTTTCACTTCCTCACCGCTCACAGGACTGAATGTTTTACCCACTCGGGCAAAGAGTAATCGCAGGTATTCGTAGATTTCGGTGGAAGTCCCTACCGTAGAACGAGGGTTGCGGCTGTTCACCTTCTGCTCGATGGCAATGGCAGGCGGGATGCCTTTGATAAAGTCACATTCCGGTTTGCTCATTCTGCCAAGAAACTGACGGGCATAGCTGCAGAGGCTTTCCACATAGCGCCGCTGTCCTTCTGCATATAACGTGTCAAACGCAAGAGAAGATTTTCCAGAGCCGGATAAACCGGTTATCACGACTAGTTTGTTACGTGGTATGTCCACATCAATATTTTTGAGGTTATTTACCCGTGCTCCTTTAATCGAAATAAATTTGTTTTCTGACATAAAATACTCCTTGTATTATGGTAGTCGGCAAAGTTAGCGATTTTATCAGGAGTTTATATTATCTTTGCGTTACATTATTTTGATTTAAACCATTATGAAACTGAGACACTATCTTTTACTTGTCGTTCTTAGCTTATTCACCGATGTTATGGCACAAGTACCATCGGCCAACCGCTATCCGAAGCGTGAATTTCGTGCAGCCTGGATACAGACTGTCAACAGTCAGTTCAAGGGCATTCCCACCGAACGTGTGAAACAAATTTTAGTCAGTCAGCTGAATTCTCTTCAAGGAGCCGGCATCAATGCCATCATTTTTCAGGTGCGTCCCGAAGCAGATGCGCTGTATGCTTCTCAGTGTGAGCCCTGGAGTCGTTTTTTGACGGGCACTCAAGGACAGGTGCCTTCTCCGATGTGGGATCCGATGCAATTCATGATTGAAGAATGTCAGAAGAGAAACATGGAGTTTCATGCATGGATTAATCCTTACCGGGTGAAGACATCGTTGAAAAACCAGCTGGCTCCCGAACATATTTATTATCAGCACCCCGAGTGGTTCGTTACTTATGGTGATCAGCTTTTCTTTGATCCTGCTCTTCCCGAAAGCCGCGAGTTTATTTGCCGTGTAGTGAGCGATATTGTTTCACGTTACGATGTGGACGCTATTCATATGGATGATTATTTTTATCCTTATCCTGTGAAAGGACTCGATTTTCCCGATGACGAAAGTTTTGCCCGTTATGGGGGAGGTTTCAGCAATAAGGCTGACTGGCGCAGAAGTAATGTGAATGTGTTGATAAAGAAGATTCATCAGACCATCCGGGATATCAAGCCGTGGGTGAAGTTTGGTGTCAGTCCGTTTGGTATTTACCGCAATCAGCAGAGTGATCCGCTGGGAAGTGCAACTAATGGATTGCAGAACTACGATGATTTGTATGCTGATGTGTTGCTGTGGGCTCGCCAAGGGTGGATTGACTATAACATCCCGCAGTTGTATTGGCAAATCGGTCATAAGGCAGCCGACTATGAAACGTTGGTGAAATGGTGGGCTACCCATGCTGAAAATCGTCCTTTGTTCATCGGCCAGTCGGTGGTAAATACCATTCAGCATGCCGATCCAAACAATCCGAATATCAATCAGTTGCCCAGAAAAATGGCGCTGCAGCGTGCTTATCAGACCATCGGCGGAAGTTGCCAGTGGTATGCCGGTGCTGTGGTAGAAAACAGAGGAATGTATCGCGATGCTTTGGTGAAGGAATATCACAAATATCCGGCTTTGGTGCCTGTGTTTGATTTTATGGACAACAAGGCTCCGGGTAAGGTGCGAAAGGTGAAGCGAATATTTACCGACGATGGATATATTCTCTTTTGGACTGCTCCTAAAGCGAAAACGGAGATGGATAAGGCTGTGCGCTATGTGGTGTATCGTTTTGCTAAGAATGAAAAGGTAGATATTGATGATCCTTCTCATATCGTGGCTATTACGCGTCATCCGTTCTATAAACTTCCTTATGAAACAGGTAAGACCAAATACCATTTTGTTGTGACAGCGCTCGATCGCTTGCACAATGAATCCAAATCGGTCAGTAAGAAAGTGAAATTGTAATTATAATTGTAATTATATTCATATTCATATTCATATTTGTAATTGTATTTGGGTTGATAAAGGCAGTTATCGGGTTTTGTCTTTTTAGTGTAGCGAGATAGCTTGTGTGAAGTTGGATTCCGGCAGGCTGTCTCGCTCCTTTTCTAAGCAGAGTTTCCTTATTCCTGTCTTGTATCTTTAATAAAGTAAATAGCCAGCCAGTCCGCAGCCGATAATCATCAGGATGGGGTTGGCTTTGTATTTGAATGTACCGATGAAGGTAATCAGAAATAGAAGCAGGCTGATGACAAACGAGTAGCTGTCTTCGGAAGGTGATCCGAAGTTCTCTCGATTCATCAGTACCAGAGCTGCCGATGCCAGCAGACCTACTACGGCTGGACGTAATCCGTTGAAAACGGATTCTACAACAGGGTGTTTTTGGTATTTGAGAAAGAATTTGCTGATGGTTAGCATTAATAAGAAAGAGGGTAAGATAACGGCAAAGGTAGCGATGCAGGAACCCCATACGCTGTTGGTTGAGGTGAATCCCACGTAGGTGGCTGCGTTGATGCCGATAGGACCGGGAGTCATCTGACTGATGGCTACAATATCGGTAAACTCCTGAGGACTTACCCATCCGTGACGTGACACAACTTCGCCCTGAATCAGTGAGAGCATGGCGTAACCGCCTCCAAATCCGAAGAGGCCGATTTTGAAAAATGTATAGAATAACTGTAGATAAATCATTTTATGTTGTTTTTTGCTTTTTAGTTTATCTGGTTATGAATCCTTCATTCGGTTTTGGTATCTTCCCCATAAGAAACCGCCAGCACCGGCTGCTACAATAATCCAGATAGGAGAGAAGCCCAAAAGCCAGATGAGCAGTGCCGATACAACGGGTATCCAGATGTTATAGCGATTGATTTTAGCCGATCGTCCCATTTTGAAGGTAGGAACAGCAATCAAAGCCACCACACCGGGGCGGATGCCTCGGAAAATGCGTTCCACGGTGGCGTTGTCTTTAAAGCTATGAAAGAACAGGGCAATGGCCAGTATAATGAGAAACGAGGGGAGGATAGTGCCCAATGCGGTAATCAGGCTCCCCCGGATGCCTCGTAGTTTGTAGCCGATGAAGATGGAAATGTTGACTGCCAGTATGCCGGGGGATGATTGGGCTATGGCTAGCAGATCGACAAAATCTTCTTGGGCTATCCACTTCCGTTTGGTGACTATCTCATTCTCTATGAGCGGCACCATGGCATATCCACCGCCAATGGTAAATGCACCTATTTTAAAAAATATACCGAATGATTCAAGGTAAATGTTCATGTCCTTTTTTTATTGTTTATGACTGTTTTTTCTCTTTGATGTATTGACTCGGACTTACATTGTAGTATTTCTTGAATACTTCACGGAAGTATTTGGCATCGCTGAATCCGGTCATTTCGGCAATTTCCGTGATGTTGTGTCTATTTTCCTTTAGCAGCTTCACGGCATGTTTCAGGCGGATGAGGCGGATGTAGTCTCCGGGGGCCTGGTCGGTAAGTGCCCGTAGCTTGTTGTAGAAACTAGTGCGGCTCATTCCCATCAGGCTGCAGAGGGAATCTACTGTAAAGGAAGGATTGTCCAGGTTGTTTTCAACATGTTTCTTGACATCGGCAATAAATTTCCAGTCGATATCCTGCGAATAGTTGATGTTAAGGTCTTTGTCTTCCTCTTCTTCTCCCAATTCCAGATTGGCATATTTGCTGCGCAACAGTGCTCTGTTGGCCAGTAAATTGGCAATATTCGCTTTCAGTATGCTGATATTGAATGGCTTTATGATGTATTCATCGGCACCGGTATGAAGCCCCGAGAGGATGTCTTTTTCGTTGTTGAGTGCAGTGAGCAAGATAATAGGGATATGCGATGTCTCAATGTTGTTCTTAACCATCTTGCATAGTTCGTCTCCTCTCATTTCTGGCATCATGATATCCGAAATGAGGAGATCGGGTTTATATTCAGGAAGAATGGTTAGCGCTTCTTTTCCGTTGCAGCACACCTGTACGATGTAGTCGCTTGCCAAGGTGTTCGACAGGTAATTTCTCAGTTCATCGTTGTCTTCCACAATCAGTATCCGTTGTTTTCCCTTACCTTCTTTCTGAAGATTGAGAGACATATTCTTCGGTGATTTTTTTGAGGAGTGGCTGCTGGTGTGTATAAACTGCTCTGGCGTGTTTGTGATGACATGAGTCTTGTGGTGTAGCTTGTTTTTCTTCGGAAAGGTGATTTTCAGGGTCGATCCTTGATTCTCTATGCTGGTGAGATTGATCTTTCCTTTGTGCAGGCGCACCAATTTCCATACGAGCATCAAGCCGATGCCGCTCCCTGTCACTTTGGAGTTGATGGCGTTGCTGCCTCGGAAGTGAAGTTTGAACAGTTTTTTCTGTTCGTTGGCAGGAATTCCGATGCCGGTATCTTTCACTTCCACGCTCCAACTATCGGTCGTTTCTGTGGCTGTCACTTTCACTTCACCGTTTTCCGGTGTATATTTCAGTGCGTTTGAAATCACGTTTTTTAAGATGGATTCCATTTTATCCTTGTCGAACCACACATTCAGGTATGAGAAGTTACTCTGATACGTGAAACTGATATGCTTCAGGTTGGCATATTGCTGGAATGTGTGGCATATTTCTTTCATGAAGGTGTTCAGTTCCTGCTCTGAAACGTGTAAATCGGCTGAGTATACATCTGTCCTTTCAAAATTAATCAGGTTGGTTGTGAGCGACAGCAGTGAGTTGACATTACGCAGAGCCGTGTTCATGTTGGACACACCTTCGGTGGTGAGTGTCTCTTTTTCTTTCAGTTCCTCCAGCGGAGCTTTGATTAGTGTCAACGGCGTGCGGATGTCGTGTGCTGTATTGATAAAGAAACGTATTTTCTCATCCGAAATTTTACGCTGTTTCCGGAGAATAAGGATACGGAGCGCGATAGCTGCGATGAGGAACAGCAGAATCAGATAGAGCAGAATGGCCCAATAGCTCTGCCAGAAGGGCTGGGCTATGATGATATCAATGCTTCTTTCTTCCAATATGACACGTTGGTCTTCTTTGGAAATGGCCCGAATCTTCAGGGTGTAGTTCCCCGGTGCCAAGTTGGTGTATCGGATGGTACTTTCATTGCTTGGTTTGCTCCACCCTTCGTAAAAGCCTTCCAATTCCCAGGAATAGAGTACGTTGGAAGGATAACCATAGTTGATGGAAGATACTAGCAGTGAAAAACTGTTTTGATTGTAATCCAGTTCGAGCCGTCGGGTGTCATTGATGCTTTCTTTAAGCGGTGAACCTTTATCGCCCGGATACACCGACTGGTAGAAAATCTTAAAGTCACTGAACAGCATCTTTGATTCATAGTGCTGGGGTAGCTTCATGTTTTTATCAAATTCAATGGCACCGTCGGATGTGCCCAGAATGAAATGTCCGTTCTGTCGGAGCGTGCCTGAGAGGGCATTGAAGTGAGTTGTTGTCAGTCCCATGTCGCCGGTCCAGTTGTGAAATAGTTTCTGGTCCGGGTAATATCGGGTCAGTCCCGCTTCGGTGCCCATGATGATTTCTTTGTCTTCATTCGACAGGATGTGGAAGATACTGTTGGAAATAAGGGCACAGTTCTCGGAATAGTAATGCGTAAACTGGTGGGTTGAATCATCGTATATCAGCAGGCCTGAGCCGCTTGTACCGATATATAGCAATCCGTTTTTGGTTTGATATAACGAATTGATGTAGGTCGATTCTACCGGCATCTTGATGCGTTCCCATCGGCCCGATTCCTTTTCCAGCAAATACAGTCCGGTAGCGCTACCTATCCACATGTGCTTTTTGTCTTTCTCTAAGATGGCCGTGATGGAGTTCATGCCCGGATAAAGTTGTACGTTCTGTGTCGGCAGGTGAATTCGCTTTAAGTTATAAAATCCTCCCGACCAGATATACCCTTGCGAATCGCACCGGATATCGCGGATGTATTTGTCGGGACGTATCTGAGTGTGATTGTAAAGGGGCGGTACGAAATAGCTTACCTTGAAACTTTTTTTCTCTATTTGGTAGATACCGGAAGAATAGCCTCCAACCCAGATGATGCCGGGTGCCACTTCGCAAATGGTGAGGAAAATATGGCTTTTCTGATCCCAAGACTCATCGAATGAGGTCATGGCAGAACGCCACTGTTTCGTCTTTGAGTTATAGCAGCTGATCCCGTTGTTGGTAGCAAACCACAAGTCGCCGTCTTTATCCTCAATGATGGCATTTACTTGGTCGTTGACCAGCGAGTGTTTGTTGCCTATTGCGTGTTTAATCCACCGATAGCTTGAATAGCGGTTGTCCTGTATGGTGATTCCGATGGGGTAGTTGGCAATCCAGATGCGCTCTTCATTATCAATGTATATGTCGTTGATGCTGTTTCCGTTCATCCCGTTGTTGCTGTTGAAGTCGGCATAAATGTGGGGAGTTATCAGGTAGGTTTCGATATCTATTTTGTACACACCTCCTCCATCGGTTGCTATCAGCAGTTCTTTTTCGTTAAGGGGGGTAAATCGGTTGATGGTGATGTCTTTCAGGTTGCTCTTTGGCTGGACAACCGATTTGATTTGCCGATCGTATACAAAAATGCCGCGGAGAAAAGTGCCGATAAACAGCCGGCCGGTTCTCCTGTCGTAATGCAAGTCGCTTACCTGTATTTTCAGACTATCCAGTTTGTCGCAGTTTATTAGCTGCAGCTTTTCATTTTCCAGTTTAGCATAGTGTATACCGGTGTTTGTGCCGATGAAATAGTGGTTAGTTTCTATTTGGGCAATGTCTGTAATCTCTTCGTTGATTTCGTTCTTTACAGAAGCAACTTCTCCTGTGGTGGTGTTGTACAGGAAAATTGTTTCTTCATTGCAAAGCCAGATTAGATGGTTTGGGTCCATCCATGCATAGCTGATAGGGGAGGGCTGGTTGGACAGATTTTCTATGGGAAGTTTATACACCAGGTCGAATTTATCGTGGGCTTCATCGTATTTGAAGATTTTTCCCTTTTTCCCGATTTCCCACAATATGTCTTTGGAGTCAAGGTAGAGCCAGTTGCGATTGAGCAGCGAATTGACTTCTGTTTCTTCGTCCATCAACTTATAATGATGGAAGTCCTTTCCGTTGTAGCGGTCAATTCCGTCGTGGGTAAGGAACCACATATAGCCTGTTTTGTCTTTTTGGATACAATACACTCGTCTATTACTTAATCCGTTTTCTACTCCGAGGTATTTGTAAGTCTGTGCTATGCACAATAGTGGAGAGAAAAGTAATAGAAAAAGCCATTTTTTCATATTCATTGGACTTTTATCGGTTTTCATTTTGTTATGGTACGGCCTATTTCACAAATGTAAGAAGAATCTTTTAAAGGCCAAAATTTTGTTGTTGGTTTTGCAGTTCTGTTTGCAGTGTGTTAGTTTGCGAAGTAAAAGAGGTATGAATGTGTTTCAGATGGCATGTTTTTTAATAACGAAAGTCAAAGAGAAGTTTAATGAAAATAGGAGGAAAACTCAGCTTTCCTCCTATTTTCGTTGTAACTTAGATATCTCTGGTTATTTCGTTTTTTCTTCAATCCATTTACGTGCATTGACAAAAGCTTCTATCCACGGTGTAATCTGGTCGCTGTTCTTGCGGTCAGCAGGATAGTAACCATTTTGCCATGGGAAGATGGCCCGTTCCAAGTGAGGCATCATAGCCAAGTGGCGTCCGTCGGCACTGGCAATACCGGCAATGGAGTAGTCAGAGCCGTTCGGGTTGCCTGGATATTCGTCATAGCTGTACTTAGCCACTACATTGTATTGGTCTTCGTCGTATGGCAGAGAGAACTTACCTTCTCCGTGAGCCACCCAGATACCCAGTTTGCTTCCGCTCAGCGAACCGAACATCACACTGCGGTTGGTCGGGATAGTCAGGCCGATAAAGGTTGACTCAAATTTGTGAGAGTCATTGTGCAACATTTTGCCTTTCTTTTTATGTTCCGGATTGATAAGGCCTAATTCCATCATCAACTGGCAACCGTTGCAGATACCCAGTGACAAGGTGTCTTCGCGTGCATAGAACTTGTCGAGAGCTTCTTTGGCTTTCGGGTTGAACAGGAAGCCACCGGCCCATCCTTTGGCAGAACCCAATACGTCAGAGTTGGAGAAACCACCACAGTACACAATCATGTTGATATCTTCCAATGTTTCTCGTCCGCTGATGAGGTCGGTCATAGTCACATCTTTCACATCAAAGCCTGCCAGATAGAGTGAGTAAGCCATTTCACGCTCGCCGTTTGTACCCTTCTCACGGATGATAGCAGCACGGATGCCGCTTGGAGTGCGACGGTCGGGGCTGATGCCATACTGAGAAAGTTTGCCTTTAAATTCAGGCATGAAAGCAAATTCCACCGGCTGCATTTTGTAGTTTTCAAAACGCTTCTTTGCACAGCCGTTCATTGATTGCTTGCGGTCAAGTAGGTAGGAAGAAGCATACCAAACATCACGCATATAATCGATACCAAACTGGTAGGTTGCATCGTTTTTCGATACCAGAATATGGCGTTCATCGGTCGGTTTACCCAGTTTCACGAAGCCCACTCCGGCATCTTCCAGAATCTTCTTCACTTCGTCTTTGTGCTTGTCGCTTACCTGAATAATGATGCCCGGGTTTTCAGCAAACAGAATCTTCACGATGTCTTCTTCTTTCATTTTATCGAGGCTGATTTCCATACCGCCTTCTACGTTGGCAAAGCACATTTCGAGTAAGGTAGTAATCATACCGCCGGCCGAGATGTCGTGTCCTGCTAGGATCAGTCCCTTGTTGATGAGTTCCTGAACTGCCAGGAATGCATTGCGGAAGTATTCCGGATCTTGCACGCAAGGCACGTCATCGCCTACCTTACCCAAGGACTGTGCAAAGGCAGAACCGCCCAATTTCAGTGCATCAAAGCTGAAGTCGATATGATAAAGAGTTGATTTGGCCTCATTAACCAGTACGGGAGATACCACTTTCTTCACGTCGGATACTTCACCGCCGGCAGAAACAATCACCGTACCTGGAGAAACCACCTTTTCACCGTTCGGATATTTTTGTGTCATTGACAGAGAGTCCTTGCCGGTAGGTACGTTTATTTGCAGAGCGCAGCAGAAATCGCTCAATGCTTTTACAGCTGTATAGAGGCGAGCATCTTCTCCTTCCTGTGAGCGGCACGGCCACATCCAGTTGGCAGAGAGAGAAATGCTGTCCATGCCATCAGCCAGCGGAGCCCATACAAGGTTGGTCAATGCTTCAGATACGGCCAGTACAGAACCGGCAGCCGGATCGGCCAAAGCGGCTTGCGGAGCGTGTCCGATAGAAGTAGCGATACCCTTTTCACCACGGTAGTCAAGTGCCACTACACCGCAGTCGCTCAACGGCAACTGCAGTTCGCCTTGACATTGCTGACGGGCTACCTTACCCGTAACCGAACGGTCTACCTTGTTGGTCAACCAGTCTTTGCAAGCTACAGCTTCCAACTGCAATACGTTGGTGAGGTATTCATGCAATTGAGACAATTCGTATTTCGGCATTTCATAATGACGTTCTACAGTCTTGTCTACCATATACGTTTTCGGAGAAGAACCGAACATTTGTTCTACAGCCAAGTCGAACGGACGAACGCCGTCTGCTTGCTGGAATGCAAAGCGATGATCGCCGGTTGTTTCGCCCACCACATACATCGGGGCGCGTTCACGTTCTGCAATCTTGCGCACATGTTCGATGGCTTCTTCTTTGATAAGCAATCCCATGCGTTCTTGACTCTCGTTGGCGATGATTTCCTTAGCAGACAAAGTCTTGTCGCCGATAGGGAGCTTGCTCATATCAATTAAACCACCGCATTCTTCTACCAATTCCGACAGACAGTTGACGTGTCCGGCAGAACCGTGGTCGTGGATAGATACTACCGGGTTCACTTCCTCTTCACACAGGGCACGAACCACGTTGTTGGCACGTTTCTGCATTTCAGCGTTTGCACGTTGAACGGCGTTCAACTCAATACCGCTACTGTAGCGTCCGGTATCTACTGATGATACAGAACCTCCGCCCAATCCGATACGGTAGTTGTCACCACCGATGACTACCACCTTGTTGCCTGCTTCGGGAGCTCCCTTCAGACAGTCGCGTTGGGTGCCGTAGCCCACACCGCCGGCCAGCATGATGACTTTGTCATAACCATACACTTCGTTGTTTTCAGTGTGCTCAAATGTCAGCACCGAACCGCAGATTAGCGGCTGACCGAACTTGTTACCGAAATCAGAAGCACCATTAGATGCTTTGATTAGGATTTGTTCCGGAGTTTGATACAGCCATTTGCGCACCGGAAGAATGTTTTCCCATTCACGTCCTTCATCCGTGCGAGGATATGAAGTCATGTAAACGGCCGTACCTGCAATCGGCCATGAACCCTTACCTCCACCCATACGGTCGCGAATCTCACCGCCAGTACCGGTAGATGCACCATTGAACGGCTCTACTGTCGTGGGGAAGTTGTGTGTTTCAGCTTTCAGCGAAATTACACTCTTGATGTCCTTAATCTGGAAATAATCGGGTTTGGAGTGGTCAGCGGGAGCAAATTGCTCAACGACTGGTCCTTCAGCAAAGGCCACGTTGTCCTTATAAGCTGAAATAATCTTATTGGGATTTTCCTGTGTAGTTTTTTTAATCATTTGGAACAGGGAAGATTCCTGTTCTACACCGTCGATGATGAACGTACCACCGAAGATTTTGTGGCGACAGTGCTCAGAGTTGATTTGGGCGAAGCCGAACACTTCTGAGTCAGTCAGTTTACGGCCAAGGTCATTTTCCACTTTCTTCAGATAATCCATTTCTTCTTTGGAAAGGGCCAAGCCTTCTTGTTCGTTGTAGGCTTCCAAATCTTCAATGTAGAAGATGGGTTCCGGTTGGCGGTTGGTAGTAAACACATCCTGGTCGAGTCCTTTGTACATGCGTTGCAACATCGGGTCGTATTCTGCGTTTTCGTCTTTTACCGGGAAATACTCTTCGATGCGGAAGATACCTTCAAGCCCCATGTTCTGGGTGATTTCAACGGCATTGGTACTCCAGGGAGTAATCATTTCGCGGCGGGGGCCAATGAAACAGCCTTTCAGGTTTTCTTCACTTTCCATCACGGCTTCGCCAAAAAGCCAACAGAGTTTATTACTTTCGTCGGGTGTGAGCTGATGGTTGCTCTCTACGGCAATCACGCTCTTGGAAGGGGTTCTGAAAAAAAGAATCATGTTGTCTATTTACGATTTATACGATTTGCGATTTTACGATTGAAGTTTCTGCTGTAGAAACTCTTCTCTTTTTCTATGGTGCAAAGATAAACAATTTCGTTGTGGAGGAGAAAAAAAACAGGATAAATATCTTTAGCAGAATCCTTTTTGTCTTTTCCTGTTTACCAGGTGTCTTTTTTCTTGTCAGCAGATTCTTTTTTAGGGTCTGTGAAAATACATCCGGTACTGCCCGATTGCGTAGATTCCTTGGAAAAAACGTTAATAGTCTTTTCGCTTATCATAAAAAAGTACGATATTTGCACCATGATTCAGATAGAAACTATATTAGATATATTAGCAAAGGGCTTTATTATTGGCGTTGTTGTGTCCGCACCGCTCGGTCCGGTGGGGGTGTTGTGTATTCAGCGGACACTGAACAAAGGACGCTGGTATGGATTTGTCACCGGTCTGGGCGCCTCTTTGAGTGACATAGCCTATGCCTTGTTTACCGGCTACGGGATGAGTTTTGTTTTCGATTATATCAATAAGAATATATTCTATCTGCAGTTGTTGGGTAGTGTCATGTTGCTCCTTTTTGGTGTCTACACTTTCCGTAGCAATCCGGTGCGTTCCATTCGTCCGGCATCGTCTCATAAAGGCTCTTATTTCCATAATTTTATCACCGCTTTCTTTGTTACGCTGTCCAACCCGTTGATTATTTTCTTGTTCATCGGTCTGTTTGCCCGATTGGCTTTTGTGCAGCCGGGGGTGTTGGTGTTCGAGGAAATAACGGGTTATGTGGCCATTGTTTTGGGCGCCTTGAGCTGGTGGCTGGGTATCACTTATTTTGTCAATAAGGTGCGTACGAAGTTCAACCTGCGGGGCATTTGGATACTGAACCGGGTCATTGGCAGTATTGTTGTCGTGGTGTCGGTGATTGGATTTATTTACACTTTGCTTGGAGAATCGATTTATTAAAATAAGCTATGAATCAGATTGCGAAACAACTGAAAGAACGGAATATTGCCGAATACCTTATTTATATGTGGCAGGAAGAGGACCTCATTCGCGCCAATCATTGTGAACTGGAAGAAATGGAAACAACGGTGATTGCCCGTTATCCGGAAGAACAACGTCCTGCTATGCGTGAATGGTATGGAAATCTGATCACGATGATGAATGAAGAAGGGGTGCGCATATCCGGACATTTGCAGATTAATAAGAATGTGATGATTAAACTCACTGAACTGCACTCTGCTTTGTCTCTTTCTCCGAAATTTCCTTTTTATTCGGCTGCTTATTTTAAGGCTTTACCCTTTATCGTGGAGTTGAGAAACCGGAATGGAAAAAAGGACGAACCCGAATTGGAAACTTGCTTTGAGGCATTGTATGGGGTGTTGCTGCTCCGTTTGCAACAGAAAACGATTAGTGAAGGTACGGCAAAGGCGGTGGAAACAATTAGTAGTTTCTTGTCTATGCTGGCCAACTATTATGAGAAAGACCGTAAGGGTGAATTAAAACTGGATGAATAAATGAAAATTTTGGTTACAGGGGCCAACGGACAGCTGGGAAATGAAATGCGACTGCTGGCAAAAGAGCATCCGCAGCATATGTATTGTTTCACGGATGTGCAGGAACTGGATATTTGCGACTCCGATGCTGTGTGGAGTTATGTGGCCGAAAATCAGATTGAACTTATTGTCAATTGTGCTGCTTATACAGCGGTGGATAGGGCAGAGGAACAACCCGATGTGGCGCATCGGCTCAATGCTGTAGCGCCGGGCGTCTTGGCTCAGGCAGCTCAGGCCCACGGAGCGGCTCTGATTCAGCCTTCTACCGATTTTGTGTTCGACGGTAAGGCTCACTTGCCTTATACCGAAACATGTGTGCCTTCTCCTGTTTCGGTTTATGGCACTACCAAACTGGAAGGTGAGCAGGCTGTGTTGAATGCCTGCGAAAAGGCTATGGTCATCCGAACGGCATGGCTCTATTCCACTTTTGGAAATAATTTTGTGAAGACGATGATTCGTTTGGGCAAAGAACGGGAGCACTTGGGGGTGGTGTTCGACCAGATTGGCACACCGACTTACGCCCGTGATTTAGCGAAGGCGATATATACCATTATAGATAAAGGAATAGTCAGAGGAATTTTTCACTTTAGCAATGAAGGGGTATGCTCGTGGTATGATTTTACGAAAGCCATTCATCGGATGGCAGGAATCACTTCCTGTAGCGTGGCTCCTTTGCATACGGATGAATATCCGGCTAAGGCCAGTCGTCCCGCTTATTCAGTGCTCGACAAAACGAAGATAAAACGTACCTTTGGCTTGGAGATTCCTCATTGGGAAGATAGTTTGAAAATATGCATTGAAAGCTTATAATGACTTATGGCAGATAATACAGAAATATTGAGACGGCGAACCTTCGCCATTATTGCCCATCCGGATGCCGGTAAGACATCTTTGACTGAAAAGTTACTTCTTTTCGGTGGCCAGATTCAAGTGGCCGGTGCGGTGAAGAGTAATAAAATCAAGAAAACGGCTACATCCGACTGGATGGAGATTGAGAAGCAACGTGGTATTTCGGTAACTACATCCGTGATGGAGTTTGATTACCATGACTATAAAATTAATATCCTTGATACGCCTGGACACCAGGACTTTGCGGAAGATACTTACCGCACGCTGACTGCTGTAGACAGTGTTATCATTGTGGTGGATAGCGCCAAAGGTGTGGAAATGCAGACACGCAAGTTGATGGAAGTGTGTCGGATGCGTAAGACTCCGGTAATTATTTTTGTCAACAAGATGGACCGTGAAGGTAAGGATCCGTTTGATTTGCTGGATGAACTGGAAGAGGAATTGATGATTCAGGTCCGTCCGCTGTCGTGGCCTATCGAGCAGGGTGCCCGTTTCAAGGGGGTATATAATATCTACGAACAGAAACTGGACTTGTATCAACCGTCCAAACAGGTGGTGACGGAGAAGGTGGAAGTGGATATCCATACGGAAGAACTGGATAAGCAGATCGGACAGCCGCTGGCTGAAAAGTTGCGTGGCGACATCGAACTGATTGAAGGGGTGTATCCGGAGTTTGATAAGGAGGTATATCTGGCCGGTGATTGCGCACCGGTGTTCTTTGGTTCGGCATTAAACAACTTCGGTGTGCAGGAACTGCTGAATTGTTTTGTGGAAATAGCTCCGAGTCCGCGTGCGGTGCAGGCGGTGGAGAGAGAAGTGAAGCCGGAAGAACCGAAGTTCACAGGTTTTATCTTCAAGATAACGGCCAACATTGACCCGAATCATCGTTCCTGCGTGGCGTTTTGTAAAATCTGTTCCGGTAAGTTTGTGCGTAATGCACCTTATCTGCATGTGCGTCATGGTAAATCCATGCGCTTCTCATCGCCTACTCAGTTTATGGCTCAGCGCAAGACGACTATCGATGAGGCCTATGCAGGTGATATCGTCGGTTTGCCTGACAACGGAACATTCAAGATTGGTGATACACTGACCGAGGGAGAGGTGCTTCATTTCCGCGGCTTGCCCAGTTTCTCTCCCGAAATGTTTAAATACATTGAAAATGCCGATCCGATGAAGCAGAAGCAGTTGGCCAAGGGTATCGACCAGTTGATGGATGAAGGTGTGGCTCAGCTTTTTGTCAATCAGTTTAATGGCCGCAAAATTATCGGTACTGTGGGCCAGTTGCAGTTTGAGGTGATTCAGTACCGTTTGCTTAATGAATACAATGCTTCTTGCCGTTGGGAGCCGGTCAGCTTATACAAGGCTTGCTGGGTAGAAAGTGATGATCCGGCCGAACTGGAGGCTTTTAAGAAACGCAAATATCAGTATATGGCTAAGGACCGTGAGGGAAGAGATGTCTTCCTGGCCGATTCGGGTTATGTGCTGCAGATGGCACAGATGGACTTTAAGAACATCCGTTTCCATTTTACTTCCGAATTTTAATAATTATACCATACAGCCTACTTGTGTGTTGCAGGTAGGTTATGTATCAGAAAAGTGTATCGGGGTTCTATCCTGGTGCACTTTTTTATTGGTATGCTCGGTATGAGTATTAGCTAACGGGTACAATTCTCCAATAGAACATATCCAATGGCTTTTACTTGCAAAGGTTATAATATGAAAATAGGAGATAAATACTTATGATTTGTATTTACCTCC
>AMCI01000329.1_pt1 | contig 17885 bp, 20 predicted proteins | sample 419838 | NCBI WGS metagenome assembly AMCI01 (sample SAMN01090643, study PRJNA158313) | gut metagenome
GTTTTGCTGCAAATTTATAACAAATTGCTGATGATGCCATCCGAATTGAAAACTTTTTTGTTATTTTGCACTGGAATCCTAATACTGTTGCTTATGAAATGGCTTGACCTTACGTTAGAATTACCCATAACTGATCCTACCTGGATATTTTTGTTGGTGCTTTTGATTATTCTGTTTGCACCTATGTTGTTGAATAAGTTGCGTATTCCTCATATCATAGGTATGATTTTGGCAGGATTGGTGATAGGCGAGCATGGCTTTAACATTCTGGTTCGGGATAGTAGTTTTGAACTTTTTGGCAAGGTGGGGCTTTATTATATTATGTTTCTAGCCGGTCTTGAAATGAACATGAGCGATTTCAAGCAAAATCAGGGAAAAGCATTGGTTTTGGGTTTGTTGGCCTTTGTGGTGCCGATTGTCATTGGCTTTGTGGCAAATGTAACCTATTTGAAATATGGAGTTCTAACATCTATCTTATTGGCCAGTATGTATGCTTCACACACGTTGGTAGCTTATCCCATTGTGATTCGTTATGGGGTATCCCGTCATCGCAGTGTCAGCATAGCGGTGGGCGGAACAGCAGTTACCGATACGCTGACTTTATTGGTATTGGCAGTAGTTGGAGGACTTTTTAAAGGGGAATCCGGTGGCTTTTTTTGGCTTTGGCTAGTGATTAAGGTGTTCTTTTTGGGAGGTGTCATTATGTACACGTTTCCTCGGTTAGGACGTTGGTTTTTCCGTCGCTACGATGATAATGTCATGCAGTTCATTTTTGTGTTGGCTATGGTTTTCCTAGGGGCTGGTTTGATGGAGTTTGTGGGTATGGAAGGCATTTTGGGAGCTTTCTTGGCAGGTCTTGTACTGAATCGGTTGATACCTCATGTTTCTCCTCTAATGAATCATTTGGAATTTGTGGGCAATGCCTTGTTTATTCCTTATTTCCTCATCGGGGTGGGTATGTTGATTGATGTGCACGTTATTTTCGGAAAAGGGGATGCCTTGAAAGTGGCAGGAGTCATGATTGTAATGGCTTTGACCGGCAAATGGTTAGCTTGTTGGATGACACAGAAAATTTACAAGATGTCGACTGTTGAGCGAGAATCGATGTACGGATTGAGCACGGCACAGGCGGCCGCTACTCTGGCCGCTGTAATGGTGGGTTATAATATTATTCTACCTGATGGGGAGCGTCTGCTGAATGATGATGTGCTGAATGGTACTGTATTGCTGATATTGGTAACTTGTGTGGTGAGTTCTTTTATTACAGAACGTGCTGCCAAGAAGATAGCTATGGACGAGGCACATTTGGAAGAAGACCGTTCACGTGAACCGGAAAAGATTCTGATTCCTATAGCCAATCCCGATACCATAGAGGATCTTGTCAGTCTGGCATTGGTGATCCGTGATTCAAAGCAGAAAAATAATTTGTTGGCATTGAATGTGGTTAATGATGGAAATCCTTCAGAATATGCAGGCTTACGTGGAAAAAGATATTTGGAAAAGGCAGCTATGATTACGGCTTCTGCAGATGTGCCTTTGCAGCAGATCAGCCGTTATGATTTGAATATTGCGGCAGGGATTATTCATACGGCCAAAGAATATGGTGTGACGGATGTCATCATTGGCTTGCACCGTAAGGTAACTATCGTGGACTCATTCTTCGGTGTGCTAACAGAGAGTTTGCTGAAGGGGCTTCACCGTGAAGTCATGGTCTCAAAGTTCTTGATTCCTATCAATACGTTGCGTCGTATTATCATAGCAGTACCGCCCAAGGCTGAATATGAAGCTGGTTTTCAGAAATGGGTGGATCATTTTTGCAGAATGGGATGTACGTTGGGTTGCAGGGTGCATTTCTTTGCCAACGAAGAAACCAATGTGCATTTGCAAACATTGATCAAAAAGAAACACGGCCAGACATTAACGGACTTTTCTTTGTTGGACGATTGGGACGATTTGTTAATTCTTACCGGTCAGGTTAGCTATGACCACTTGCTGGTGATTGTGAGTGCGCGTCGAGGGTCTATTTCTTATGACAGTTCATTTGAAAAGTTGCCCATGCAGTTAGGAAAGTATTTTGCCAACAACAGTTTGGTGGTGGTTTATCCCGATCAGTTGGGTGAACCCGATGTGCTCTCTTTCTCTAATCCGAGAGGGGATAATGAACACTATGAGAAAGTGGGCAATTGGTTTTATCATTGGTTTAAAAACGAATAGTATAGATAATGAGTGAATGGATTCCGGAATGGCAACAGCGTACTGAATTGCTGTTGGGTGAAGAAAAAATGCGTCGCTTACATCAGGCGCATGTCTTGGTAGTTGGTGTAGGTGGAGTAGGTGCCTATGCAGCTGAAATGATTTGTAGGGCCGGTGTAGGCCGGATAACCTTAGTGGATCCTGATACGGTGCAGCTTACGAATATCAATCGACAATTGCCTGCTCTTCATTCCACGTTGGGCCAGGCTAAAGTGGAGGTTTTGGCTACTCGTTTTCGTGAGATTAATCCAGAACTGAAACTTACTGTATATGCCGTTTTTTTAAAAGATGAAAAGATTCCGGAATTGTTGGATGCGGCTGATTATGATTTTGTGGTGGATGCCATTGATACTTTGGCTCCGAAGTGTCATCTGATTATGGAAGCCACGAAGAGGAATATCCGGATTGTTTCCAGTATGGGAGCAGGAGCCAAGCGTGATATCACGCAGGTGAAGTTTGCTGATATATGGGATACGTATCACTGCGGATTGAGCAAGGCTGTTCGTAAGCGTCTGCAGAAGATGGGATTTAAACGAAAATTGCCTGTGGTGTTCAGTACGGAACAGGCTGATTTGGGTGCGGTGTTGCTAACAGATGATGAACAGAATAAGAAATCCACCTGTGGTACGGTGAGTTATATGCCTGCGGTTTTTGGTTGTTATTTGGCGGAATATGTTATAAGAAAACTCTGAAAGAACAATGATAGAATTAAAAGGAATAACTAAAAGTTTTGGAAGTTTGCAAGTACTTCGAGGCATTGACTTGAATATTGCACAAGGTGAAGTGGTGAGCATAGTTGGTCCTAGTGGAGCCGGTAAAACCACATTGCTGCAGATAATGGGAACGCTTGACCGACCGGATGCAGGTGAGGTGTTGATTCAGGGTAGCGCTGTAACCAAGCTGAAGGGGCATGAATTGGCTATGTTCCGTAATCGTCACATCGGTTTTGTTTTTCAATTTCACCAGTTGTTGCCGGAATTCACTGCTGTTGAGAATGTTATGATTCCTGCTTTTATTGCCGGCATGGGGCACAAACAAGCTCAGATTGAAGCTCTGAAAATGCTGGCATGGATGGGACTGGAAGAACGTGCCTTGCATAAGCCTAATGAACTTTCGGGTGGAGAAAAACAGCGAGTAGCCGTAGCTCGTGCTTTGGTGAACCATCCGGCAGTGGTGCTGGCTGATGAACCATCGGGTAGTTTGGACAGTCATAATAAAGAGGAACTGCATCAACTCTTTTTTGATCTGCGAGATAAAGTAGGGCAGACTTTTGTTATTGTTACTCACGATGAAGGATTAGCTCGGCTAACCGACCGCACCATCCACTTGAAAGATGGAGCGGTTTGTACTCCTTAAGTCTTTTTTTATAAATCTGATTTTTCCTTATATTTCGTTGTTACTTGCAACTAAATGTGCAGATATAGAAAATGTTTCGTACTTTTGTTCTCTCAAGAGAAATATTTTAAAATGTTGTATTATATCAGGAAATATCCGATCTCCATTCTGGTGATCGCCATCGTGATTTATTTATCTTTTTTTAAACCACCTGAAACAGAGGTTATATCTATTCCCGGTTTGGATAAAGTAGTACATATGTGTATGTATATGGGCATGTCGGGTATGCTATGGATAGAGTTTTTGCGGGCACACCGTCGACAAAACGCGCCTCAATGGCATGCTTGGTTAGGAGCTTTTGTTTGCCCGGTTTTGTTCAGTGGAGTTGTGGAATTGTTGCAGTCTTATTGTACTTCCTATCGGGGAGGAGACTGGTGGGATTTTGCAGCCAACACAACAGGCGTTATGTTGGCGTCGCTGATAGGGTGGATGGTTCAGCGACGCTTGGGCAATCATAGATAATCTATGATGTTGCTTAAGTGAATGCCGTTTGACCCTTTTATCAAAATGGTTTGCATCAAAGGTTTATTTTGTTTGAGCACTTCTATCAGAGCAGATGTATCGGGATATGTCGGATAGGTGTGTTGGGTAGCGGCAAATTGGCTACCTACTAGAATGACATTCGAGAACCGACAGTTCTTCAAATAGTCTATAATGGCTTGATGTTCTGCGATGCTGTCTGTTCCTAATTCTCTCATGTCGCCTAAAATCAGCATTTTATTATCGGCTTGCATGTGGTAGAAATTGTCAATGGAAGCTCTCATGCTAGTGGGATTGGCATTATAGGCGTCTATGATTAAGGTATTGTTTGCAGTTTTTTTTAGTTGGGAGCGGTTGTTTTGTGGAACGTAGTTCTGCAGAGCTCGGTTGATTCGATCAGGGGCAATATGAAAGAATCGTCCTACTGTGATAGCAGCCAGCACATTGGCGAAATTATAGGCACCAATTAGTTGAGTGTCTAGAGAATAGATTGTGTCATCGGTGTCTGTTTTCCAGTTTATAGAAAGAAAGGGAGAATTTCCGGTGACGTGACCGCTTATATAGAGACCGTTTTCTTCCCCATAATAAATACATGATAACCCTGTTGTCATTTTTTGCAGATAAGGGTTTTCATGGTGTACAAATATGGTAGCATGGCTTTGATTGCGTAGAAAGTCAAACAATTCCCCTTTAGTACGGATAACTCCTTCCAGCGAACCAAATCCTTCCAAGTGCGCTTTACCGATGTTTGTAATCAAGCCGAAGTCAGGCTCTGCGATTTCAACCAATTCTTTGATATCCCCCGGATGGCTGGCTCCCATTTCTACAACAGCCAATTCATGTTGGGGTTTGAGTTTTAATAAGGTCAGTGGTACGCCGATGTGGTTGTTGAGATTGCCTTGTGTATATAGGATGTGATAGCTAGTTGAAAGAACAGCAGCCAATAACTCTTTGGTAGTGGTTTTCCCATTGGTTCCGGTGATGCCGATGATGCGTGTTCCCAATTGTTTGCGGTGAAAGTTGGCCAGTTGCTGTAATGTAAGCAATGTATTATCTACCAGCAAATAGCGAGCATCATTGGCTTGTGCATAGTCTGCTTCATCTATGATGGCATAGCGGCATCCCATTTCCAGTGCTTTAGTTGCAAAGGCATTCCCATTAAAGTTCTCTCCTTTTAAGGCAATGAACAAAGATCCTTTGGGGCAATTTCTGCTGTCGGTGGTCACTCCTTGGCACTCTTTAAAGCGCTGATAAATAGTCTGTATATCCATATTTTTTTGTAATTTTTGATAGTTTATCTTTGCCGGACAAAGATACTATATCTTTTTTGCTTCTTTGTGCCTGTTGAACCGCTTTTTTGTCTAAATTTGCAGAAGAAAAAATGTTGTTTTAGAAAAAAAACGATGGACTCTTTGAAAACTAAATCAATCAATGTGAATGGTTCCTTGCTGGATTTGTCTAAACCCTGTGTGATGGGAATCCTAAACATTACTCCAGACTCTTTTTATGCCGGAAGCCGTATGCAGACGGAAGTGGAAATAGCTCATAGAACGGAACAAATTCTGCAGGAGGGAGCTGCTATCATTGACGTGGGAGCTTATTCTTCGCGACCGAATGCCGAGCATGTATCTGCCGAAGAGGAAATGAAGCGTTTGCGTGGCGGACTGGAAGTGCTGCGTCGGACGGCTCCTGATGCGGTGGTTTCGGTAGATACGTTTCGCGCTGATGTGGCAAGGATGTGTGTGGAAGAATTTGGTGTGGCTATCATCAATGATATTGCCGCCGGAGAAATGGATCCGGATATGTTTCGTACAGTGGCTGATTTGAAAGTACCCTATATTATGATGCACATGCAGGGAACCCCGCAAGATATGCAGTTGCAGCCACACTATGATGATTTGTTGCGAGAGGTATTCCTCTATTTTGCTGAAAAGGTGCAGCGTCTGCGTGACTTGGGTGTGAAAGACATTATTTTGGATCCAGGCTTCGGCTTTGGCAAGACATTAGATCATAATTACGAACTTCTGGCACATCTGGAAGAATTTCGGATATTCGAATTGCCTTTGTTGGTTGGAGTTTCCAGAAAATCTATGATTTATAAATTGTTGGATACTACTCCGCAAGAAGCTTTGAATGGCACTACCGTACTAGATACTATTTGCCTGCTGAAAGGTGCAGATATTTTGCGGGTGCACGATGTGCGTCAGGCTGTTGAGAATGTACGTATTGTAGAAGCGATGCGCAGAAATGCCCGCTATTGATTATACAAGAACTGCTAATATTTTACTGAAGTGTTTATCGAATTTGGCATAAAAGATTTTATTGATATTTTATCGGTTGCGTTTCTGCTGTATTATACTTATAAGTTGATGAAAGCTTCCGGATCTATCAATGTGTTTACAGGCATATTGGTCTTTATAATGATTTGGCTGGTTGTTTCCCAGGTGTTGGAAATGAAATTGCTAGGATCTATATTCGATAAGCTGGTCAGTGTGGGTGTGCTGGCATTGATTGTGCTGTTTCAGGAGGAGTTCCGCAGATTTTTGCTTACTTTAGGTTCGCACCGGCATGCAAGTCGCTTGATTCGCTTCTTTACAGGTGGTGATAAAGAAGAAATGGGGCATGATGATATCATGCCTATTGTCATGGCTTGTATGAATATGGGTCGTCAGAAAGTCGGGGCTTTGATTGTGTTGGAACACAATATGCCGTTGGATGAAGTGGTGCGTACGGGCGATGTGATTGATGCCGCTATCAATCAGCGTCTGATAGAGAATATATTTTTCAAGAACAGCCCGTTGCATGACGGTGCTATGGTGGTCAGTAAGAAGCGTATCAAGGCTGCCGGATGCATTTTGCCGGTATCGCATAATTTGGACATTCCTAAAGAATTGGGCTTGCGGCATCGGGCGGCCATGGGTATTTCGCAGGCATCAGATGCCCATGCTATTATTGTTTCAGAAGAGACCGGTGCTATATCTGTAGCTTACAAAGGACAATTTTATTTGCGTCTTACTGCGGAAGAATTGGAAAGTTTGCTGACGAAAGAAAATTGATCTTGTTCATGAATTCAGACTTTATAAATCTGTACAGATGGGTCATGTTGGTGTTTAGATAATGCCCAGTCCAACTTAATAGAGTAGGGGTGAGCAAGGCGGTGAAAATCCCATTGAGTGTCAGGGCTAAGCTGGCAAAAGCTCCGTATTTGTGACTGACATCCATAGCGGCAGAGGTTCCTACTGCATGGGAGGCAGCTCCTAATGATAGTCCTTGAGCCATAGGGCTTTGAATACGGGTGAGGTGCATCATCTTAAAACCTAAGATGCCACCCAGTAATCCTACACAAACCACTACTGCTGCAGTTAGTGAGGGGATACCTCCAAGTGAATCTGCTACTTCCATGGCGATGGGGGTAGTTACGGATTTAGGAGCCAGAGAGATGATGATTTCATTGGAAGCTCCCATGAATTTGGCTATCAGTACTACAGATACAACTCCCACCAGACAACCTGCCAGTTGTGATAAGATGATGGGGAGTAATTGTTTTTTGATGGTTTCCAATTGCAAATAGAGGGGTACCCCTAAAGCTACTACAGCCGGTTTTAGCCAAAATTCAATCAGATGGCCGGATTCGTTATAGGTCTCGTAATTAATCCCTGTCGTTTTTAAGAATAGAATCAGTATGGCAATCGTAATCAAAATGGGATTGAGTAGAAGAATACCTGTGCGTTTCTGTAGACTTTTTGCCAGAAAAAACACACCGAAGGTGAGTGTCAGTAAAAAGAAATTGTTTTGAAGAAAAATCATTTGGATTTATGGTTTAATGAGTGGTGACGGAAATATTTATGTAGCAGTTGGTGTACCCATCCGGTACTGACTAGTACAAGGAGGGTGCTGACAATGGTCGCAATGACGATGGGCCAGAACTCTTTGGCTATGATGTCGAAATATAGCATCAAAGCTATGCCGGGCGGTACAAAAAAGAAGCCTAAGTTGGCTACTAGAAAATCGGACATGCCTTGTACCCACTGCAATTTAATCCAACCTAATTTCAAAAATAAAGTGAGCAATAACATTCCGATAATACTGGAAGGTAAATGAATACCTGTGAGAAAAACAATCAGCTCACCTAAAGCTAAGCATCCGAAAAGGATGGCACACTGACGAATCATAATGTAATACCTATTGAAGTTTATGTTGAAAACGGGTGCAAATTTACGTATTCTTTTATGTCTTTGTTATTCTTGCAGCTCATATAATAACATTATTTAGTTCAATAGGTGCTTTAAGGCAGAAGAATGAATTGTTAAATATTATAATTTTTAAGATTTTCGTCGTAAAATAGCCTTTGATTGCCATGTAGATATTGCAAAATTATGTACTTTTGCAATATGAAAGCTATGTGCTGAAGGATAATCTCTTACACAACTAATATATCATGCAAAGATTAATTAACGAAATTGTTGAGCGTGCTAAAGCGAATCGCCAACGCATTGTTCTTCCTGAAGGGACAGAAGAACGTACTTTGAAAGCTGCCAATCAGATTTTGACAGATGGAGTTGCTGACCTTATTCTTATCGGTAAGCCTGCAGAAATCGAGGCTCGTGCAAAAGAGTGGGGCTTGGGTAATATCAATAAGGCAACGATTATTGACCCTGACAATCATCCTAAGAAAGAAGAATATGCACAATTACTTTGTGAATTGCGCAAGAAGAAAGGCATGACCATTGAGGAAGCCCGCAAATTGGTGCTTAATCCGTTATATTTAGGTTGTCTGATCATTAAAAGTGGTGATGCTGATGGTCAGTTGGCCGGTGCACGCAATACGACAGGCGATGTTCTTCGTCCGGCTTTGCAGATTATCAAGACTTCTCCGGGTATTACTTGTGTGTCTGGTGCTATGTTGCTGTTGACTCACGCTCCGGAGTACGGTAAAAATGGTGTTCTGATGATGGGTGACGTTGCGGTTACTCCGGTACCCGAAGCTGACCAATTGGCACAGATTGCTGTTTGTACTGCTCGTACAGCTAAAGCAGTAGCTGGCTTAGATCCGAAAGTCGCTTTGCTGAGTTTCTCTACAAAGGGTTCTGCCAAGCATGAAGTAGTAGATAAGGTTGTTGAGGCTTTGGAGATTGCCAAAAAATTGGATCCGGAATTGCCTATTGACGGTGAATTGCAGGCTGATGCTGCATTAGTACCGGAAGTGGGTGCTAGTAAAGCTCCAGGTTCTGCCATTGCAGGTCATGCCAATGTGCTGGTAGCTCCTAGCTTGGAAGTTGGTAATATCTCTTACAAGTTAGTTCAACGTTTGGGACATGCTGATGCCATCGGCCCGATTTTGCAGGGTATTGCTCGTCCGGTTAATGACTTGTCTCGCGGCTGTTCAATCGAAGATGTATATCGTATGATTGCCATTACGGCTAATCAAGCTATTGCTGCGAAAGAAATCTAATAACCTTATAATCTATATAATAATGAAAATTTTAGTTTTGAATTGTGGAAGTTCTTCCATCAAGTATAAGTTGTTCGACATGGACAGCCAGTCTGTAATCGCTCAGGGTGGTATTGAAAAAATCGGATTGCCTGATTCTTTCTTGAAACTGACTTTGCCTAATGGTGAGAAGAAGATTCTGAAGAAGGATATTCCCGAACATACGGTGGGAGTAGAATTCATTTTAAATACCTTGGTGAGTGCAGAATATGGTGCGATCAAGTCCATGGATGAAATCAATGCGGTAGGTCACCGTATGGTGCATGGTGGCGAGAAATTCAGCGAATCAGTACTGTTGACCAAGGATGTTATAGATGCCTTTATTGCTTGCAATGATTTGGCACCGTTGCATAATCCGGCCAACTTGAAAGGAGTACGTGCCATAGAAGCTATTCTACCGAATGTTCCGCAGATTGGTGTGTTCGATACTGCTTTCCATCAGACTATGCCGGACTATGCCTATATGTATGCAGTTCCTTATGAACTGTATCAGAAGTATGGTGTGCGTCGCTATGGTTTCCATGGAACCTCTCATCGCTATGTTTCTAAGCGTGTGTGTGAATTCTTGGGTGTTGAGGCTGAAGGAAAGAAAATCATCACTTGTCATATCGGTAACGGTGGATCTATCTCAGCTATTAAAGATGGTAAATGTATGGATACCAGCATGGGCCTGACTCCGTTGGAAGGTCTGATGATGGGTACCCGTAGTGGTGATATTGATGGTGGAGCCGTATCTTTTATCATGGAAAAGGAAGGATTGGATGCTGCCGGCATTTCTAACTTGTTGAACAAGAAGAGCGGTATTTTAGGCGTGTTTGGTGAATCTAGTGATATGCGTGACTTGGATGCTGCTGCTAATGCAGGAAATCAGAGAGCTATTTTGGCAGAAAAGATGTATTTCTACCGTATTAAGAAGTATATCGGTGCTTATGCTGCTGCTTTGGGTGGTGTGGATATCATCGTATTTACGGGTGGTGTCGGCGAAAACCAAAGCTCTGCTCGTTGGGCTTCCTGTCAAGGTTTGGAATTTATGGGTGTTAAATTGGATGCTGAAATCAACAATGCTATCCATGGTGATGAGGCTGTGATTTCTACACCGGATTCAAAAGTAAAGGTGGTTGTGATTCCTACCGATGAGGAATTGATGATCGCTTCCGATACAATGGCTATTTTGAATAAGTAATTCTTAGAAGATATACCATTTTTGTGTGGCGCGGATTGCGCAGAAACGAAAGAAAGTAATTTTTCTGTTTCTGTGTAACCCGCGCTTTTTTTAATGGATTTGTCATTCAGTAATTGCATTTTATTGATTATCTTTGTTTGTAAATAAATTATTAAAGAAGAAATATTATGAAAAGATTAAGCTCGCTTTTGCTTTTTGTATTATTGGCAGCTATGGTGTCTGCGCAAACGGCAAAGTATGTGTTCTATTTTATTGGTGACGGAATGGGTGTGAATCAAGTCAATGGTACAGAAATGTATTTGGCAGAACAAGAAGGTCGTATTGGAATAAAGCCTTTATTGTTTACTACCTTCCCGGTGGCAAGTGTGGCTACTACTTTTTCAGCAACCAATTCTGTGACAGATTCTTCCGCAGCAGGTACTGCTTTGGCTACAGGAGTAAAAACCTATAACAGTGCCATTGGATTGGATGAACAAAAACAGCCCCTGCAGAGTGTGGCTCACCGTGCGAAAGCTGCAGGTAAGAGGGTTGGGGTAGCTACCAGTGTCAGTGTAGATCATGCTACACCGGCAGCGTTTTATGCGCATCAGCCCAATCGAAATATGTATTATGAGATAGCTTTGGATTTGCCTAAGGCAGGTTTCGATTTCTATGCAGGTGGAGGTTTCTTAAAGCCACATACTTCGGCTGATAAGCAAGAGGCACCCAGTATTTTTCCCATCATAGAGGCTGCCGGATATACGGTTGCTCGGGGTTTGCAGGAATATCAGGACAAGGCTGCCGAGGCTAGTAAGATGGTGCTTATTCAGAAGGAAGGAGTTGAACCCGATTGTCTGCCTTATGCTATTGACCGTAAAGATGGTGATTTGACGCTGGCGCAAATCACAGAGCGTGCTATCGATTTTTTGATGAAAGGAAAGAATAAAGGTTTTTCTTGATGGTAGAGGGTGGTAAGATAGATTGGGCTTGTCATGGGAATGATGCTGCTACTGTTTTTCAGGAAGTTATTGATATGGATCAAGCTATTCAGGTGGCCTATGAGTTTTATAAGAAACATCCGAAAGAAACATTGATTGTAGTAACGGCTGACCATGAAACCGGTGGTTTAGGATTAGGTACGGGCCCTTATAAATTGAATTTGAAGGCTTTGAATGCTCAAAAGCAGTCTCAAAATGAACTTTCGCGTGCCATTACGAATCTGCGACGTATGCGTAAAGTGATCAATTGGGAAGAGATGAAAGAATTTTTGGGTGAAAAGATGGGCTTCTGGAAGGAACTTTCGTTGAATTGGGAGCAGGAAAAACTGTTGCGTGATGCATATGAAGATTCTTTCGTAAAAAAACACGTAGTCTTTGAAGAAAGTCTGTATGCCAAGACCGAGCCGTTGGCTGTAGCCGCCAAGAAAGTGATGAGTCAATTGGCTTATATAGGTTGGTGCAGTGGGGGGCATTCTGCCGGATATGTGCCGGTGTATGCTATTGGTGCCGGTTCTCAATTATTTATGGGAAAGATGGATAATACGGAAATCCCGCAACGTATAGCAAAGGCAGCTCGTTATTGATAGAACGTATAGGATAAAAATGCGTGGTGAACATAAGTCATATTGACTTTTTCGCCACGCATTTTTTTATGCTTGTATTTCTTAAGAGAAAGTCTCTCCTTCAATAAAAGATTCTAGAAATAAGTTCTCCCCATCGAACACGGCATAGGTAAAATAGTTGATCCAATCACCTAAAATCAGTACACGGGCTGTACTGCTTAGCATTAAGTCAAGTTCGATGTGTCGATGTCCGTAGATAAAAAAATTGATGGTAGGGTGGTTTTTTAAGTACTCCTTGGTGTAGAGTACTAAATATTCCTTGTTCTCACCCATATATTCAGGCTCTTTTCCATCCACTCGTTTCAGTCGGCTGTGTTTGGCCCATCTTAGTCCGAAATCTACGCTCCAACGTGGGTGTAGCGCAGAGAACATTCGTTGCAAGGTGTGGCTGTGGAACAAGCAACGCAGGATTTTGAATTTTTTGTCAGGATCTCCCAATCCGTCTCCGTGAGCCAGATAGAATTCCTTACCATAGATTTCGGTGGTGAGTGGTTTGCGATGGATAATCACACCACATTCTTTGGTGAGGTAATCTTTACACCAGATGTCATGATTGCCTATGAAGAAGTGTACCTCTACTCCTCGGTCTGTTAGTTCGGATAATTTTCCAAGAAAGCGGGTATATCCTTTGGGGACTACTGTTTTGAATTCGTACCAGAAGTCAAACATATCTCCAAGCAAATACACAGCAGCTGCTTTATCTTTAATTCTGTCTAAAAAGTTCACAAGTCGGCGTTCCTGTGTGCGGCTATGTTCAATGGCTCTTGAGCCGAGATGTGCATCTGAAAGGAAATATACATTTTTCATACGCGGTGTGAGAATAGTGGTTAATTAGAGAAAACCTAGTTCTAGCTTGGCTTCTTCGCTCATCATATCTTTATCCCATTCTGGTTCAAATACTAAATTGATGGTGGCGGAGTTGACACCTTCGATGGATTCGATTTTCATGCGAACATCTTCCATGATAAAATCTGCAGCCGGGCAGTTGGGGGCAGTCAACGTCATGTCGATTGTGGCGTCTCCATTATCTGCCACGTCAATTTTATAAATTAAACCCAAATCATAGATATTGACCGGTATTTCCGGGTCATATACCGTTTTGAGCATTGCTACGATTTTTTCTTCTATTTCAAATTTAGTCATATTTTTTAATTTTGTTTGAATGACAAAACTAGAAAATTTAATTGAATTGGCAAAAATAACGCTTGTGAAACATGCTTTTTATGAATAGGTGGATGGCATTTTTGCATATTGACTTTCTGTAAGTGTCGGTTCTGTCGAAGTTGATGCAATCCTTTCGGTTGGCTATCGAGTCAATTCAAAAAATGCAACCGCTTTCCGCATTTGGGCCAATAAGGTATTGAAGCAATACCTGCTTCAAGGCTATGCCATCAATGAGTGCATAGCCAGTCAGAAGTTTGCTATTACTTAAATAATACTAAAATAAAGTACTATGTAATGCATAGTACTAAAACAATACATATATTTGTGCCATGCAAAGTAATAAAGGAAATGAATGTAGATAATGTAAAATCGCAGATGCGTAAAGGAATGCTGGAATATTGCATTATGCTGTTATTGCATAAGGAGCCTGCCTATGCTTCTGACATTATTCAGAAATTGAAAGAGGCCAAGCTGATTGTGGTGGAAGGTACGTTGTATCCGCTGTTGACCAGACTGAAAAACGGAGACTTGTTGAGTTACGAATGGGTGGAGTCTACCCAAGGGCCTCCCCGCAAATATTACCGTCTTACCGAGAAAGGCGAGACCTTTTTGGTGGAGCTGGAGGGATTATGGGGGGAACTGACTGAAACAGTGAATCATCTGTCCCAGCCCAAATTGCCTCTTTTGTAGACATGATTGACGGATTGGAAAAATAAATTTATATTGTATTAACGTACAAATTGTTTAAATAAATATATAATGAAAAAGACATTAACCGTAAATTTAGGCGGCACGGTATTTAATATTGATGAAGATGCTTACCGATTGCTGGACAATTATCTTTGCAATCTGAAACTGCATTTCAAGAAGCTGGAAGGAGCGGATGAAATCGTAGACGACATTGAGCGCCGTATCTCGGAACTTTTTGCCGAAAAGCTGACCGATGGCTTGCAGGTTATCACCATTGCCGATGTAGAGGAAGTCATTGCCCGTATGGGAAAACCCGAAGAAATGGAGGAAGATGGCATGGAGAATGAGGCTTCGTATTCTGCTAAAGAAAACGCTGCTCCCCACGTAGAGGCATCTGAGAATCAGGAGCACCGGAAGATACCTCGCCGCTTTTACCGTAATCCCGATGATAAGATGTTGGGAGGGGTGGCCGGTGGTATTGCGGCCTATTTTGGTTGGGATGTCACGGTTGTTCGGCTGACTTTCATCATTCTGTTGCTTTGTGGCGCTCAATTCATGCTGCCTGTTTACTTGATTTGCTGGATTGTGGTGCCTGAAGCCAAGACTGCAGCCGAGCGGCTTAGCATGAGAGGCGAAGAAGTGACTGTAGAAAATATCGGGAAGACTGTGACCGATGGGTTTGACAAAGCAGAAAAGGGAGGAAGAGAGAGGAGTGAGGTCAGAAACAGCTCTGTACGTTCTTCTTTGGGCGAAATCGGTTCGATGATTGTCACTGTCATCGGTTGGATATTAAAGATAGGGCTGGTCATGCTGGCTGTATTCTGCAGTCCGTTGCTTTTTGTAGCTGCCATAGTCTTGCTGATTTTGCTGTTTGTGGCTGTTGTTGTCTTGTTTGCCGGGGCGGAAGCATTTTTCAGCCTATTCCCCATGGCTTATTTTACTTTGCCCGATGCACCGATGACTGCTATCGTGATGTACATAGCTTTGACGCTCCTGCTTGGTATTCCGTTGTTAGGTATTGTTTATTCGATATTCCGTCCATTGTTCAAGTGGCAGAGTATGCCGTTTGGACTGAAGTTCACGCTGGTGTTGCTATGGCTTATCAGCACTGTGACCTTCTTCATTACGTTTACCATGTATGGTGCTGAATTTCCCGAGCTTCTTATCCGTACCCATTATGTATAACAGTTCTCTCTTATCTAACTTTATATAATTGTGTGTCATGTTTTACCATTCTAATGCCATATTTTAAAATTCTGATGGCATTAGAATTTTTTGTATAGTCATGCTATAGAGTGTCGGTTGCCTAAAATTAAAAACTCCGAAACGCTTGATAATAAAGCATTTCGGAGTTTTGTAGGTGGTGCCAACGGGAATCGAACCAGTGACACAAGGATTTTCAGTCCTTTGCTCTACCAACTGAGCTATGGCACCTTTATTTCTTTTTTGCGAGTGCAAAGATAGGGGCTTTTTTTGAATCTGCCAAATATTTATATGGAAAAAATAGTATTTATGAAGAAAAAAATAATGGAAAGCGCAGAAAATTACCGTAGTCTAAGGAAAATGGTGGTAAATTCTGCGCTTTCAACTAGTCAAACAAACAATTATATCATATATCTTTAGTCAATGTTCGGATTAATGCTGTGCCATTGGTCTATGGTTGGTAAAACTCCCATGCCGATGACTTCATCGCGAAGTTTACACAAGTGTTGATAGCTTTCCTGTAGTTTGGCTTCTTCTTCCGGCGTTCCTTGCAACTCTTTATAATGTACACCGTTTATGGTGATCTCTGTTTCCATAGCCATCATAATGTGGTCAAATCCATGGCTATGTACATAGGTGCCTGCCGGCCAACGGAATGGTTTGCCACCCATGGCTGCTGCTATCATTTCAATAGAAACGTAAGCTGGGCTTTGGAAAGAAGAACGACCGCGCAGAGCGATGATATTTGCACCGCCTTTGATGACTTTGGTTTGAATTTCTGTCCATTGTTCCTGAGTGAGTTCGGGTGTGCCTATCAGACTAGTCAATGGTTTGCCGTCAACAGTAGCTGTTGATGCATATACGGCCATTTGTTCTCCGTGTCCGCCATAGGTGCGGCAATTCTCAATTTTATCAGGAGCCATATTGAAATGTTTGGACAGTTCGCTGCGCAGGCGGGTACTGTCAAGTGCAGCCAAGGTGGTAACCTGTGAAGGTTTTAGTCCTGAATAAAGTAGTGTGATCAGACCGGTGATATCGGCAGGGTTGAAGATTACAACTACATGTTTCACATCCGGGCAATAGGCTTTGACATTCTTTCCGAATTCTTCGGCAATGGCAGCATTTCCTTTTAGTAGGTCTTCGCGCGTCATTCCGGCTTTACGTGCAGCTCCACCGGAAGATACGATATATTTTGCGCCGGTAAGTGCTTCTTTAATGTCGGACGTGAAGGTGAGGTTCAAACCTTCAAATCCACAATGATACATTTCTTCGGCTACACCTTCCAAGCCTGGACCGTATGGGTCGTATAGACAAATGTTTGGGGTAAGGTGCATCATGATGGCTGTTTGTGCCATGTTGGATCCAATCATTCCAGCTGCGCCGACGATGGTTAGCTTGTCTGTAGTTAAAAAGTTCATAAATTTAAACGGTTTTAAAAGTAAATACTAATTTCTATTTATATATAACAAATAAGAGGGGCTTTTGGATTGCTTATATATGAAAAAAAACTGTATCTTTGTCTAAAAACTATGATATTATGAGCATTGAGTTGGGAAGATTCAATAAGTTGAAAGTTTTGAAAGCCGTAGATTTCGGAATGTATCTCGATGGTGGGGAAGATGGTGAGATCTTATTGCCAAGTCGTTATGTGCCTGAAGGGTGTCAGCCAGGTGATGAATTAGAGGTATTCCTTTATCTGGATAATGAGGAGCGTCTGGTGGCAACTACTTTGACACCTTTGGTTCAGGTGGGTGAGTTCGCATGTCTGGAAGTGGTTTGGGTAAATCAGTACGGAGCATTCCTGAACTGGGGGTTGATGAAGGATCTTTTTGTGCCGTTTCGTGAGCAAAAGCAGAAAATGCAGGTAGGTAAGAAATATGTGATTCATGCTCATATGGATGAAGAGAGTTATCGGATCGTTGCCTCAGCTAAGGTTGACCGGTATCTTTCTAAGGATAAAGCTCCTTATAGCCAAGGGCAGGAAGTGGATGTCTTGATTTGGCAGAAAACGAACTTAGGCTTTAAGGCTATTATAGAAAATCGGTACAGTGGCTTGATTTATGACAATGAAGTGTTCCGGCAGTTGCATACAGGTATGCGAGTGAAAGCATATATAAAACAAGTGCGTGAAGATGGAAAGATTGATTTGACGATGCAGAAATTGGGCTTGGGTAAGGTGAATGACTTTTCGAACATTCTTTTTGATTATATTCAAGCTCAAGGCGGTGTTGTCGATTTGAATGACAAAACTCCGGCAGAAGAAATTTATCATTTGTTCGGGGTCAGTAAAAAGACATTTAAAAAAGCGGTGGGAGATTTGTATAAAAAGAGGCTTATCGTTTTGCTGGATAATGGAATGAAATTGATTTAATCCGTTGAAACGGAATAGTTGGTGCGTGTTTTCAATAGTAGTAAAGCTATATTTT
>AMCI01000341.1_pt1 | contig 17820 bp, 9 predicted proteins | sample 419838 | NCBI WGS metagenome assembly AMCI01 (sample SAMN01090643, study PRJNA158313) | gut metagenome
TTTCTTTTGTTTTTTTTCTTTTGAAATATAAATTCACTTTATTATTTCGTAAAATATTTCATAATCAACTTGTTTAAGGGTTCCCGAAGCAAATGTATTGATTTGTTGGATTGCTTGTTATTGGAATAAGTGTATTTAACATAGTTTATTTTGAATTATTAACTATTGTATTGTGTATATGTGAGAAAGTTTGTGATATTTTCTGTGTGATTGTGGCGTTGGTAAATGAGGGTGTGCATAATGCACCTATATATTAATTTACCCCTGTCACAGATAGTTGTAACAGGGGTAAATTTTACCAAAATGGAGTCTTGCACTCCCTTATCTTGACAGGTGTATGCCCCGTCTTTTTTTAGTCTTTCAGACATTCATTGATGAATGCTACCATCTCCGGAGTGTGTTCTTCTACGCTTTGGAGCAGTTTGAATTGTGCTTTGGTGCGTACCAAGTTGTGTTCCGGATATTTGATTTTGTAGTAGGTGTCTCCATTGATATAGTCGGCAAGGAAACGTACGCACTGCATGTAGGGGAACAAGGCAGCTGCATACGGCAAGTTTTCGATTTCAATGGGAGTCAAGAATGACTTGGCACCTTTCAGGTATCCCTTTGTAAATGCCTTGAAAATATCCATGTTGAAGTTGACGCGGTCCAAGTCTTTGTCATCCTCATCGCCTGTGTTGGCACCCGTACGGAGGAAATCTCCGTAGTCGGAGAAGATAAAGCTGGGCATCACTGTATCCAGGTCGATGACGCAAAGCACCTTGCCGTCTTCGTCGAACATCATGTTGTTCACTTTGGTGTCGCAGTGGCAAACACGTTTCGGCAGTTTGCCTTCGCGATACAGGCGTTCTGCCTTACACATCTCTTCTGCTCTTTTTTCTATTTCGTCCAGATAATACTGCACTTCAGCCACTCTGCCTGCTGCGTTGGCTGCTACGGCATCACGCAACTGCTTCAAGCGGAATTCCATGTTGTGGAAATTAGGAATCGTTTCTCCCAGTTGTACCGGAATGTCTGCTAGCATGGCTTGGAAGTTTCCGAAGGCTTCACCGGCATAGTTGGAATATTCCGGATTCACCGTTTCGTATGTTTTAGCGCGAGGAATGAAGATCATGATACGCCAGTAGCTGTCACCGTCAAACCAATACGTCTTTCCTTCTTCTGCCTCGATGAAAGTCAGTACTTTACGGTCTACGTCAGCCTCACCCGCTTCTGTCAGTTTTTTGCGGATATGTCCGGTAACCGCAGCGATATTGGATTGAAGCATTTCTACGTTTTGGAAAATAGCATGGTTGATGCGTTGCAATACGTAGTCGGGAGCGTCTGCTTCTTTGGTATTTACTTTATAAGTGTCATTGATAAGTCCGGCACCCAGTGGCTTGATTTCACCCACTGTTCCGTTGATTTTGAATTTTGATACGATTTTCAATAAATCTTTCATGGCTTTTTCTTTAAAATTTATACTAAGGTTATCTATAATCATATTTGCTAGCTTCGTTGGCCTGGTTGGCTGAGTGAACAGGAACCAGCGTGAAGCCCCAGTTGTAATCGCGGTTGGCCGGAATTTGATAGAACGGTTCCGGACGAGAGCCCCAGCTGTCGTATCCGCCTACTCCTTGTTGTTTCATGTCTACACACACTTCTACAAAGTCTCTGGGGGTGATGTCATTTACGTGGTGCATTCTTCGGAGCACGTTCTTGGCCGCTTTTTCGTCGTGGTTGGCCACTTCGGCCGGAGTAAAGTTTGACCATTGATAGGGGTGTGGCAATGCTTCTTCCGAGTCGAAGTCTTCAATCGAATTACGCAGTGCATTGAATCCAACGGTGGTATTGGCAATGATTGCCAGTCCGTTGCCCTTATCAGTAGACAAAGTCAGCCAGCGGGTATCTGTGTGATGTCCGTTTTCTTGCGGGCGCACATAGTTGAAATACATCTGGTCGGCCGTTGTTTGGTATAAACCGACCAGCGTACCATGATTACGGTCGATGTAGTTCTCTTCAGGTCCGCGTCCGAAGTATTGTACGTTGTTCATCTCTGCCGGCAGACGGAAACGAACACCGATACGGGGCACTTCCAGTTTAGAAGCTGCTTTGCGGGCAGCATCGCTTCCCGGAGTGAACGTAGCCATGCGGGTAGCTTCCGAAACTTCTGTTTCTGCTGCTTGCATATCCGTCGACGTAAACGCAGCGTTTACATTGACAATACCGCTCGGGTAAATCTTGTAAGTCACCATATACAAGTTGCCGGCAGCCAGCAGATAGTTCACTTTCAGTGTCACTACTTTGTTATCGGTTGTCATGCTTGCATCGGCAATTTGAAAGTTCTTGCTCGATTGCTTCCATACCTGCAGCCGTTTGGGGGTACCGTTTCCATAATCATTGTCGCTCGGCGCACGCCAGAAGTTCGGCTGGATGCCGAAGCCGTCTTTGAAATATTCGGTTCCGTCTACTTTATAGGAAGTCACCAGACCGCTTTTTTTGTTGAATACAAAGTTCACTTTCGAAGAAGAAACCATCAGATTGTCTCCTTCGGTAGCTGTCTTCAAGGCGGGTCCGCTGGTTTTGTATGCTTTCTTGTCTGCTTGCACCGGCATTTGGAACTGGTCGTACGCAATTTCATATCCAGCAGGAATCAGCGGTTCCGGTTCGGTTGTCGTGACACTGAAGTTGACAAAGTATTCTACACCCGGTTGTGCCTTCAGTCCCTTCACCGGTACCGTAAATTCTTTCGTAGCCTGCGGTTCAATATCCAGGTGGGTTTTTCCGCTTTTGATCGTTTTGTTGTTGGCCAGGATGCTGTAGCTGAGCACATATTTCTTCAGGTTCGTAAAGTAGAAACGGTTGGTGATGTTGAATCTGCCAGCTGCTGCATCGATGGCTTCAAATCCCACGTTCTGGTGCACATATTTTACTTCCGCCATTGCCGGATGAGGCGTGCGGTCAGGGTTCACCAATCCGTTGCAGAGGAAGTTACCGTCGCTCGGAGTGTTCACACCGAAATCACCACCATATGCCCAGTATTCTCTTCCGTTTTTGTCTTTCTGCAAGATACCCTGGTCCACCCAGTCCCAAATGTATCCGCCCTGCAAGTTCGGATATTGGTAGATCGCCTGCCACTGTCCCCACAGATTACCGGTAGAGTTACCCATGGCATGGGCATATTCCGATGGAGCAATCGGACGGTCGCTTCCGTTTTTGCCGATGCTTTCCAGCCAGCCGGCACCCGGATATTGAGGTACATACATATCCGAATTCCATTCCCATTGCGCACGTTCGTAGTTCACGGGACGTGCCATCAGGTGCTTATCGGCTTCTTTCACCCACAGATAAGTCTGATAGAAGTTGTATCCGTTGCCCGCTTCGTTGCCCAGCGACCAGAAAGTAACGCTTGGGTAGTTCTTGTTGCGTTCAAACATATTGATGGTGCGGTCCATGTGCGGCTTCAGCCATTCAGGGTTGTTGCCCAATGTGCCCCCTTTACGCAAGTCATAATACATACCGTGGCTTTCGATGTTGGCTTCGTCATACACATACAAACCATATTCGTCGCAGAGTTCATAGAAACGGCGGTCCTGCGGATAGTGGCAGAGGCGTACCGTGTTCAGGTTATGCTGTTTCATCAGCTCCAAGTCGCGGCGCATCAGCTCTTCCGTCATGTAGTGGCCGGTAGCCGGATTGTGCTCGTGCATGTTGACTCCTTTCAGTTTCAGAGGCTGTCCGTTGATGAACAGACACACATAGGGGCGGCCGTTGGCAGCCATCTGTTCTGTCGGTTTGATCTCGATGCGGCGGAAACCTACGTTGAACGGCACTATTTCGTTCACCTTCCCGTTTTCCTTCACTGTCATCAGCAGTTTGTACAGGTTGGGCTGTTCCGAGGTCCAGGTGCGCACATCCGCCAGTTCTTTGTTGAATGTGAAGGTATGCACTTCGTTGGTAGCCACTTGAGCCGACTTTTCTTCCGTAGCCACCACTTCTCCTTGCTTGTTCAGCAGTTCGTAAACCAAGGTCAGGTTGGTTGCTTTCTCCTGATGGTTTCTCACATCAACCTCCAGCTGGAAAATACCGTTACGGTAGCTGTCGTCCAATGTAGAAGTCACGCGGAAATCTTTCAAGGCTGCTTTCGGTTGCGCATAGATAAACACGTCGCGTTCGATGCCGCTGATGCGCCAGAAATCCTGGCATTCCAGGTAAGAGCCGGTGCTCCAGCGGAATATTTTCAGGGTCAGCACGTTCTTCCCGGGCTTCACGTAGGAATTGATAAGAAATTCGGCCGGGTTCTTAGAGTCTTCACTGTAGCCCACTTCCTTTCCGTTGAGATACACATACACTCCCGATTTGGCTCCGGATAGATGCAGGTAGATATCTCGGCCGTCCCAATCAGCCGGTAGGTCGAAGTCGCGTCTGTACACACCCACCGGGTTGGCTTCCGGAAGTTGCGGCGGTTGTGGATTGCGCGGTTTGAATTCATATCCATGGTTCGTGTAGATGGCTATGCCATGCCCCTGCACTTCCCAGTTGCCCGGCACCTGAATGTCATGCCAGGCAGCAGTGGATGTAGCCGGGTCGGTAATGTCGGCCGGCAGGTCCTTGTAAGAATCCACGTAATAGAATTTCCAGGTACCGTTCAGTAGCCGGTAGTATTTACTCCGTTCAAATTTTCCGCTCATGGCATCGTTGCGACTGTCATACGTCATAAACGAGGTACGCGGATACTCTTTGTTGACAGCCACGACTTGCACGTCTTGCCAATAGGGCTTTTGGGCTTCGTCTGCCTTCGCACTCGGTGCTGAGAGAGTCAATGCTCCCATGAATAAACCTGCCATCAGGTTGAAAGTCGATTTCTGTTTCATGTTTTTCATTTATCGTTTTCACATAGTTTTATTTCACTTTGATGTGGTCGAACCCTTCCCCATACACCCCGATGACTGCGCTTTGCGATACAAAGGCTTTCGGGTCGATGTCCTTTATCAGTCGGAAGATGATGTTCGATTCCCTTTTCTTTGCCAGGACAAACATCATTTTCTGTTCTTTCCCCGAATAGAAGCCGGTTGCATTGATGACCGTTACTCCCCGGTGCGGATACTCATTGATGTGTCTGGCAATTTCCGCATATTGATCGGATATAATAAAAAATTGCACCGATTGTCGGGCACTGTTTACTACCTGATCGAGTACGAAACTACAAATATAAAGAGTTACAAATCCATATACTACTTTTTCCCAGTCTTTTAAGACAAAATAACTGGAAGTAATGATAATCATGTCGCAAATCAGCATCACTCGGCCCAATGTAATGTCCCGGTATTTGTTGATGATGGCTGCAATGATATCGGTTCCTCCCGTACTTCCATTGGCCGAAAAGGCGATGCCAATTCCTCCTCCGCAGAAGGAGGCTCCGATGACACAAGCCATAAAGGGCTGGTCGTGTAGCAGCGTTACTCCTGCTGTGAGCTTCTGGATGAAAGATAGGAAGAAGGTCAGGGTAAACACACCGAAGATGGTTTTGATGCAGAACTTGAGTCCTAATATTTTCAGGGCCAGTAGCAGCAGGAAGCAGTTGATGGTAAAATACGTGTACTGTACGGGAAAGCCGGTGGCCCAAAAGATGATGGAGGCAATACCGGGCACTCCTCCGGTCGTGATGTTGTTGGGAAGAAGAAAGACGGTCCAGCCGATGCCGTATAATATCATACCAATGGCAATCATGACGTAATCTCTGGCTTCGCGGAGCATACTCTGCAGGGATGGTTTTGGAATAGCAGTTTTCATATTAGTGGCGATTATATATTTAAATAGGTTTGCACGAACCCATAAAGAATCCGGTTTCAACAGCAGAAACCGGATTTTTTATAGGGTCCGTGCAGTAAGATAAATTCATTCCTCTTGTCCGGCTGCTAGGCGGTCGGGAATATCCACTCTGACGGTAACATATTCTGTTTGAGCCTTGTAGTCTTCAGTTTTATAATCATACTTTTTCTTATTAGCTGTTTGGTACTATCTGATTGCAAAAATAGTGTTTTTTTAGTTTATTCTGTTCAGATTACCGTATTTTTACTCTTTGGCTCTACAGAAATGTTTCTCCGTTTTCAGGCAGTCTTTTTCATTTCCTTTCTTTCTCCGTCCGCCTGAACTGCATAGAGTTTCAAGTCGTTCACTTGGATGGATGCCGGCAATTCAAAGCTGAATGAGTTTGAGAAGTAAAGCAATTTTCCGTTTCCTTTCACCTCAAAAGCAACGGCCTGTTCTCCGTTTGTTACCGTGATTTGTCTGCCGTTCTGCTTGTATGTCACTTCTTTGGTGATCTTCACATTGTCTTTGAATTGGCTGTAGTAACCCACATCGCCTACTTTATATTTCTCGATTCCCACATCTCCGTTCTTTCTGTCTTCTATGTAGTAGAATGCGTGTTTGGGTTTCGGGAACTTTTTCATAAAGTCTTTGGCTTTTTGTATCATGTCTTCCGTTACCTTGTAATTCCATGTCCCATATTGTTCAATCTGTTCGTTAACAGGAAGGAAGAATCCCCAGCGTTCAAAGAATTCGGTCAAGTCTTCGTGGGCCGCTTCACTGGCTTTCATGGCAAACTTCAGTTGTCCTTCGCCGGGGTTGCTTTCTGTGATGCGGTCTGCTCTCAACAGCTTGAACAACGTCGGCCAGAAGTCCTTCTTGTATTCGCAGCGGTGGTAATAGTTCCACAGTTGCCAGTTCATACGCATATGGATTTCAGTGTCTTCGTTCATGTGGGTTGCGCTTCCCATGTTCCACCAGGCCTGGTTCTTTACACATCTGGCTTCGGCCAGAGCACTCAATTCGCTTCCGCGTGAGCAGTATTTCCCTAATTTGTGAAGAATGTAGTTGGAGAATAGGTTGTTGGATGATTCGGTAGAACTCGGCCAGTTGATGGCAGCTTGATGAATGTGTCCTATTTCGTGAGCCGGACCCCATGCATTGTCTTTTTGTGACATCACATTGTCTTTCAGTAAGATGTCACCCAACTTTGTCCAAGTGAACGCAATGTGTCCGCTGCTCGCCCACATGTAACTGCCTTCCGGTGAGATGGCAAAGATGTGGTTGTTGAATTGAGACGGACATACGTCTTCAATTCCCATCAGTTCCTGTTCCCAGCTGATGATATCATCCCACAGATGGATGGCCGACAGGATGTTGTTGGGCACAAATTCTTTCATTTTGCTTCGGTGGAAATAGAACATGATTTTATTTCCTTTTACACAGAAGTATTTGTGAGAGGCTTTGTCTAACAATTCTTTGTATTTCTCATCCGTCTGATGTGTTTTCAGGTCGAAATAGCCGGTTACGGTACCGCATCCCGGGATTACATGAACCGTTATGTTTTGCGGTTTGTTCTTCAAGTCGGTGTTGTAGAGTAGGAATAGCTGACCTTCATCCTCCATGGTTATTTTATTTACACCGGCATTGAGCATGTAGGTATGCCCTTGGATATCGGTTTGCTGGTATGGCTTTTCACCTCCCATTGTCTTGTCCCAGATGCTGCGGAGGGAGATGCTGGCTCCGTTTGTATTGCCCACCAACACAATGATTTCTTCTCCTTTCTTTACAGAAATTCCCATCGGATTATCCAGGATACCGTATTCTTTCGTCATGAGTTCCTTGGCCCAGTAGGAGGGGTTGCTGTAAGGTTCGTATGCATGAATACGGAATGATTTTTCGTATTCATTGTATGTCTGGTTTTTTAGTTGCTTAGCCAGTAATCTAAATTGGATCGGCAGTTTTTCAATTAGTTCGTCGCTCACCCCTTCTTTCAGAGCAGCGCAGGTGATGTCGGTGAATACTTCCAGTAGTTGTTTATCCAGGGGTTTGTTTTCATTGGTTTTGTAGAATTGCATTTCTGCGCAACTTACAAACCCTCCTGTACCGCTTTTTACTATGAAGCGTACGCCGGTGACGGCTGTTCTTTTCTTGAACGAGAGTTTGGAGGGGGAACTGCTCATGTAGAAATTGGCTTGGGCCACTTCCTGATAATTCTTGTGTTCTTTGTCGTTGCAAACTTCCACGGTGAACTCACCAAAGTTACCGTTTCCTCTGCGTGGATAGTAGATGAGGTAGTCCAGCTCTGTTCCTTCCTCGAATTCATATTCCAGGGTGACCGGCAGTTTCGTCCCATTCCATAATGAATGGTAGTGCGTATTTACGTCCAAGTTGTCATCGTATGTCAGCTCAATGCCTGATCCCTCTTGATGTTCACTCGCTTTACCTCGCAACGGCTTAATCAAAAGGTCCTCCTCAATCACGAGTTCGCCTTTTTCGTATTGAGTGATGTTGATGGTGTAGTTTCCGGCAGAAGAGGTTATTTCGATTGTTCCTTTCCGCTGGCTTCCTTCCGTGTTTTCACTCACGTTGATAATGAGCGATTGATTTTTTTTATAGTCTTCTGTTTGCGTTGTAAACAGCCATTTTTCTGAAGCAGTCGCTTTCCATTGCTCTTTGCTCAGATTGGTCTGGACGGGAATGGTAATGCGTTGATTGGCAGAGGGAATTTCGTGGTTAAGCAGGGCATCCTCTATGGTGAGGAACGTCTGCAGCGATTCTTTGTCGTCGTCTTTGCAACTGAAAGTCACTAGTAAAAAGCAAAGGCTGATACTAAGTAATGTCAAAAATTTTTTCATGGTATGATTTTGTTTAGGGATAAAAATAGCAGAATTGAATCCATTCATTCAACTCTGCTATTTTACATTATTGAATCTGATTATTCGCCGTAGAAGGTCAACTCGTGTAAGTTAAAATAGGTAGCTGTTGTAGTCATATTTCCGGCTGCACTTTCGATTACAGCGAAGCGTACATGGCTGAATCCTTCTTCATAGGTGAAGATGGATGAAGAGTACTTCGCGTGTCCTCCACCAGGCAATCCCTTCTTGATACTCTTCCATTCCTTCCAAGTCTTTCCGTCGTTGCTTACAAACAGTTTGATGTGTTTAGGCGCACCATTGCCGTTTTGTTTACGTGTCCAGTACTCGAATGACAAGGAATGCAATGTCTTGCCGATGTTCACGTCAATGTAGTTGCCGTAGGTGGCATCTTTGACAGGAGCACTCCACTTTGAGTGGAAGTATCCACCTCCATCCACGTCTCCGTCAATCAGACCGGCCAATCCCGTACCATCCCCGTTTTCTACTGAATTGGTAGAAAGTTGGCTAACTTTCAAATTCAGTTTTTTAGGAATAAACTTGATACCTACCAAAACAACGTCATTCTCCTCGTTAGCTTTAAAGTTCTCGTTGGAGATGTTGCTCAAATGGAGCGGCAAAATATATTCCCCACAATTCAACTTCTTGGGGTCAATGGATATGGAAAGCGTCATGGACGTCGTGTTCTTGGGGAAAGAAATGCCTTGATTCTTAAACTGATAGGCTTCTTTCGGCAAGAGGGTATATCGGCCGTCGGCTGCTTTATTGTAGGCTTCGAACGCTTGTTTGGCTTTCTCATCCGTCTGGGCATCAAAAGTGAAATCCCACAGATTTTGTGTTGCAAATACCACTTGCAACTGGGCCGTTTGTTTGTCCGTCTTATCGGTGGTAAATGTTGCTCCTGCTACATACTTGTTTCCACCTGACAGTTTGAATTTCAATTCTGGCGTCTCGATGTCGAGCTGAAGAACGAGCAGTTCGTTCTTCACCGTGCAGTCCGAACTCGTCATGCGGATGGGAAGGGCATAATGTTTTTTATTCTTATCCATCAGCTTTTTGATTTCTGATGTCTTCAATGTCACTTCGTTTATTTTGTATGTCTCGTCTGCTGCAAAATTCAGCTGGTTTTCCTTTATCTGATACATGTCCGCAGGCAGATAGGCTTCCGCTACGTTGTTCTGCTCTGCATAGGTTTTGTATTCCTCTTCGCTCATGGCTTCTACAAGCCCTGTTGCTGGCGAATTCGGTTCCGAACCGCCTTTCATTACGGTAAACTTGTACACCGCATCTTCGCCCGTGGTGTAAAGTGAAATGCGTTGCATCCCATATTGCTTGATATTCAAGATGTGATGATACTCTGAAGGAACCAGGTCGTCGTATTTTTCACAACTTGTCATAGCCAGCATGCCACACATCAAGCACGAAAATATTGTTGAATTTTTCATTGTTGTTTAAATAAAGTATTATTAAATTAATAACCTGGGAATTGTACGAATTGCGGACCTTTGTAAATTTCGTTTTCAAATACCGGACTTACGTACATGCGGTTGTGCCATTCAAACTGTTGTGAAATGACAACCGGTTTGTTGAACTCTTCAAAGGTAGGATCCAATTTTTCCAGTGCATTCAATCCTTTGCGAACTCCGTGGCTCATCGTCTTCGGTGCTATCATCCAGCGGCGGATGTCAAAATAGCGATGACCTTCCAGCCACAGTTCGTTGTGGCGTTCATTGTGTACCCATTCTTCCAGTGATTGTGTACTCAGGTCTGCTTCTGTCAATTCCTTTACTCCTGCCCGTTTACGGATGATGTTCAGGTTTTTCAAAGCTTCTGGTTTGTTGCCTAACGCTGCATAGCATTCTGCCAGATTAAGGTAAAGTTCAGCCATACGAATCACGGGTCTGGGTTTGCTTTCATTCTGCACGCCACCCGGGGTGTGACGGAAGTTGGCCGGGAAGAATTTTTGGTTCAAGTAGCCTGTCTCACAGTTATCCCGATTAAATAAGGAAGGATTATATCCGTGCAGGTTTGAGTTACGCATTTCCAAACGTAGTGGCTGGCCATTGGCAAGTTCATTACCGAAATCGCCACCGTCAAAAGCCACCCATGCGTAGAATCTGGGTTCCCGTCCTGTGTTGAATTCAATAATGTCTTTACGATCGGCTATACCCGCACTTTTGTAATATTTCGCGTCTTCCCAGTCCTTGATGGGATGTCCGTTACTTTCTTGATAGAAAAGAGCCAGTGCATTGAGTGTGGGTGCCATGCCTGACCATCCGCCTTTCCAGGTTCCCTGGTTATTTCTAATGGTGCGGTGAGGCAAAGAACCATCCAGGTAGTTACCTTGATTGGCCAGACCCCAAATTATTTCTTCATTTCCTTGATTTACACGGGTTGTCACCACATAACGCATCAGCATGACGCGTTGAAGGAATTTCTGATTATCTGCTGCACTTGAGCCGGTTTCCGGTTTGTTGGGCACAAACGGCAATTTTACCTTTTGCTGCTTCCTCAACTCTTCCGATTGTTCAAGCGTGAAGAGTTTATGTCCGGCTTTTTCAGCTTCCTCTAAGGCTGCCTTACAAGCTTCCAATGCTTTCGTCCATTTGCTTTGATCGTAGTTCATGCTTACGAGTTCCAATCCATATCCCGGCGTCTCAAAGTTCTTGTTTTTCCAGTCTCTGTATGGAAATCCTCCGTTCCACAATTTAGAGGCGGCATAGAGTCTCAAGCGAGCTTGCAGGGCTCTTGCCATGGGCCGTGTGGCGCGTCCCCAGTCGTCACCCGAACGAGTTTCCGGCAGGTTTTGGTAAGCTTCTTCAAACTTATTGTAACACCAGTCCGTTACGTAGTCGTAGTGGCTTCTTCCCGGGAATTCGCTTGCCGGCGTATCTTGGGCAATATAGTGATCGTTGATGGGGCAAGGACCATACTGGAACAATACCTGCATGTGGTAGTAAGCCAGCAAGAAGTCGATTTCGGCTTTCATGGCCACCTTCTCTTCTTCATCGATGGCTCTTGCATTGGGCAACTCTTTCATAAACAAGTGGCATTGACCCACAAATCGATAGTAGCTACCCCAGCGCCATCCGTCTGCCAAATTCGCAGCATTGTTCAGGTTCCATTGAATTTTTTGTCCGCCTCCCTGCCACAAGCGCGGCAATACATATTCATCCGCACCCATTTCCAGGCCGTAATAATCCATGGGATTTACCACCCCCGCATAGCAGGAATAAAGGAATCCCAATGTACCTGCCCGGTCTTTATTTGCATCCTGCAAGTCTGGTTGTTCAGGTGGTACTACATCCAAATAGTCACACGAAGTCATGCTGCAGGTCATTGCCAGTGACAATAATGCTATATTTGATATTTTGCTTATAAATTTCATAATTTGTAATATAAAAAGTAAGGTTAGTTAAAAGGTTAATTGAGCTCCCAGACAGAAGGTACGTTGCAGCGGATAGCTATTCCATCCCAGTTCGGGATCCCATAATTTAAACGGACTGAACACAACCAGGTTGTTGCCTGTGAAGTATAAACGGACATGGTCGAAGCGGTAGCCGATTTCCAGTGTCTTGAAGCGCAGGAAGTTACCATTTCTGAGCCAGTACGTACTGTTTACATTGTTGTTTGCCATTTCCGAATCGTTCAATCCCAGACGCGGATATTCAGCCTTCGGATTCGGGTTTGCTTCGCTCCAGCGATTTTCTGCAACGAAGGTCATGGCATTGAAGTCGTTCTGACCAAACGGATGCAGGCCATTGATATTGATATCACGCATAGCCGAACCGTTAAAGAACACACCGAAGTTAAAACGTTTCCAGTCTACATTCAATCCGAAACCATACTGGATGCGCGGCATACCAGCTGTCTTGGAAATCATGACTTGGTCTTTGGCGTCAATCAATCCGTTGCCATCAATATCGCGGTATTTGATATCACCCGGCATGGGTTTACTTCCCAGATTCTGAATCGGGCTGTTGTCGATTTCTTCCTGGCTCTGGAACAGTCCTTCTGCAATGTAACCCGTGATTCGGTTCAACGGTTTTCCTGTAGAAGTCTGCCATACATAGGGATAAATCGGTTCGTCTACATCCACGTATTTATTCTGTGTGTACGTAAAGGTACCGCGGAAATCGGTTGTCAAGTCTTTTGTCCACTGCTTGCGCCAGTTGGTGCTTACTTCATAACCCCAGTTGTCCACCTTACCTTTGTTGCTCCAAGGTTTGGCTTCATGGAATCCGAGTGACTGCGGCCATGCTTCACGGTGCAACAGGATGTTGTAGCGTTTGTCATAGAAAAAGTCAAATGTGAGGTTCATTTCGCTGAACAGTTCCATATCGAAACCAATGTCCAGTTTCTTCACACGTTCCCATCCGCCGTTTTGAACAGCCCATTGCAGAACTTGCGGTCCGTGATAGCTAACATTCAGGTTTTCACCTGTCGTGAATCCGGGACGATTATCTCCTGTTACTTGCACGTTGTCGATATAGAGGAAGTGAGGAGCACTTGACGGTCCGGTTTCATCACTACCTACCAATCCGTACGATCCTCTCAGTTTCAAAGACGTGATTGCTTTGCTCAGCGGTTCAAAGAATTTTTCGTTTGAAACAACCCAACCCAATGATACGGCGGGGAAGAATTCGAAACGGTCTCCCTTGCCCAAACGCTCTGTACCGTTGTAACCGAAGTTGAATTCAAACAAATAGCGCTGGTCGTAGTCATAGGTAGCACGGCCGGAGATACCTTGGTTACGGTTAGGCAGCACATCATTCTTGTATTCGCGTTGCGTGTAGAGCAACATACCGCCCACGTTGTGTTTGTCGAAACGGCGTGCATAGTCAATTGTAAACTGCAGGAAGAAGGTGTTATCTCCTCCTTTGGTTATGCCCGACTGTGCAATGTAGTCTGTTCCTGACGTACCAATACGTTCGGTTTCAAATGTATTCGTTGCAGGGTCATAGCTGTCCGTCTTAACTCTGTAAAAATAGGGTTCGATGGTGCGGGTATAGTTGTTCATTGACCAGTTCTTGAAGTTGATCAATGCAGTAGCTTTCAACCCCTTCGTGATGAAATCGAGTTGCTGTGACACCTTCAGCGAGGTATTAATCACATTCGACTGATAATTCTTGAAAGAAGTATTCATGAAAGCATACGGGTTTTCCATCAGTGTGTTTCCTGTGCGGTAGGCATTACCGAAACGGGGATGTTCGTCGCCTTCCTGTGCCGGGAAAATGGCTGGAAAACTAACCGGATTGGTGGTGCGTGCTTTTGCAAACAATTCAGACGGGGCAAAACCCGGTCCGTTGTTGTTTGAAATCTGCGCATTCATTCTTAAGTCAATTGTCGTGCTACGAGTCAGTTTGTAGCGGATGTTGTTTTGGAAATTATAAGACCAGTTGTTGATGTTGTTGTCGAATGAATAGAATTTTTTGGTATTCAGCAATCCGGTATCGTGATTTGCCTGAATACTCATGTAATAAGTAGCTTTGCTTCCGCCACCAGATACATTGATGTTGGCGCGCTGGCTCATGGCCATATTCTTAAATATAAAGTCGGTCCAGTCCACACTCGGATAAACCAGGGGGTTCACTCCGCTGCGTGTGTTGTCTATGCGGTCCTGGCTATAGCGTGCAGTCACTGCCGGGTCGCGAGTGAGTTGTGCTTCATTGTATAACTCCATCCAGGTGGCACCATCCACGAATTCAGGGAAGCGGTCCATGACATTGAATGAATTTTCTACACTTACATTGACTCTCGTCTTTTCGTTCTCCTTACCTGACTTCGTTGTTACCAGCATAACACCATTGGCACCGCGGGCACCATAGATTGCTGTCGCAGAAGCATCTTTCAGAATGGAGAAACTTTCAATGGTTTCGGCCGGAATTTTATTCAAGTCGGATGCTGAAATTTCAACGTCATCCAACATAATCAGCGGAGTTGCACGGCCGCCGAATGTTCCGATACCACGAATGTAGAATGCTGAAGCTTCCCCGGGTGCTCCACTGTTGGTGGTTGCAACCACACCGGCTAATTTTCCGGCAAATGTACTTGTCAGTGAGGAAGAAGGAGAGGCCAAAGCCATACCTTTCACGGAGGTGATTGCTCCTGTTACGCTGACTTTCTTCTGTGTACCTGCACCGACTACGACTACTTCATTCAGCAGCTCGTTTTCGGTTTCCAGTTTGATGTGAAACACACCTAAGTCTTCTACCGGTACTTCTTTTGTCTTGTATCCCACAAAACTAATTTGAAGTACGTCCTTGCTGGTAACTTGCAGGGTAAAATCACCATCTAGTCCGGAAATGGTGCCTGTGTCTTTCCCTTTGATCCGGATAGTGGCTCCCGTTACAGGTGTACCGTCAATTGCATCTGTAATGACACCTGTAATCGTTCTTTTTTTGGAATTCTGCATCCCCTTTACTTTTGCTTGTTGCATTACCGTCTCGGTATTGCCTGCAGCCCATGCTGATGATGAAAATGGTACTGAAAACATCAGTAAACTGGAAGTTAACAGAATCCCTCCCCTCATCTTGAATGGTGAATGATAATTTTTAAAATTCATGAAGTTAAAATTTAAGATTTAACATTGGTCTTAATTAATTCCGGTGCAAATATATATCTTTATTGTTAAAAATACGCAAACCATTCATGAAAATTTCGTAAAATCGATTTTTTTTTTGTATAATGCACTGAATTTTTCGTTTTTGATTTCATTTTTGAGTGCACTAAAATCTCTGTATGCAGTTGCGTTACTGTTGCGTGTGGATTTTTATCAAGTAGATTTTTTGAGGTGGATGATTCCGTAGGAACGGTTGGCTCAACTGCCTACGTCGGAGGGAAAAATCGTGTTTTTATATAAAAAAAGCTAAGTTTTTCCTAAGGGAAAACTTAGCTTTGTAAGTGTGTGGGCAAAGATGGATTCGAACCACCGAAGGCGTAAGCCAGCAGATTTACAGTCTGCCCCATTTGGCCACTCTGGTATTTGCCCTTTTGCTTTTGAGCGGGTCTGTTTCTCAATTGCGGTGCAAAGATATAATTTGTTTTTGTAATATCCACTATTTACCTGTATTTTTTTACTTCAAAGTCCTGCCTTGGGTTTGTTCTCGGTCTGAGGGTGTCGTTGTATTCCATGCTCCCCGGGTGAAGTCGGGTATTTCCATCGGCTGGCTCCCTGATAATACGGATTTTTCACTCAGCTCGGTGATACATGACCATTCTGCCGCATCATACACGTCCATATCCAGGGGGAGTCCGTTGCGCAGACAGTGGATAAGGCGGCAATCCATTACATAGTTCATTTCATTGGGAAGTTGTTTCTGGCGGGCTACCGTTCCGAACGTAGCTGTGAAAGGATGCTTGTATTGTTCCATCAGCCGGTCCAGTTCTTCTCCTGTGTAGGTTTGGCTTTCTTCCGCATCCAACGTGATGCAGGGTACCGGGTATTTTTGTGCAAAACCGCGGGTGCCGCATACCGTTTGCAGGCGGCTATAGGGACGCGGGGTGGCCACATTGTATTGCAGCAGGATGGTTTTTCCCTTGAGCGTATGGATGAGGGTGGTATTGATGTCGCCCAATCGGTACGGTTGCAGGGCTTCCGGTGAATTCTCGCCGTATTTCCGGCGGGCAAATTCCGTCATGCCGGCTTGCTGGCTCGACATGGATACCAGGTAGTTCATTCTGTCTTTCCGGTGGATGTCCAGCAGTTGGCAGGCCGGTCCGAGTCCATGAGTAGGGTAGGGATTGCCGGTGTGGGCAATGCTGTATTGCTTGCCCCAGTGCTTATGGTATCCCCCTTCATTTTCTTCCGCAAAATACAGGGCGCGCAGGTCGTGGATGTAGGCTCCCTCTACATGCGTGATTTCTCCCAGCAGTCCTTGCCGGGCCATGTGGAGGGTGGTCAGGGCAAACGGGTCGTAGCAGCAGTTTTCGAGCATCACACAATGACGCCGGGTCTTTTCGGCCGTATCCACCAGTTGCCAGCACTCGTCCACGCTCATGGCAGCCGGAACCTCCAGTGCTACGTGCTTGTTGCATTCCATGGCATAAACAGCCATCGGGGTGTGCATCAGCCAGTCGGTACAGACAAATACCAGGTCAAGTTCCGATTCACATAGTTGTTTCCATCCGTCTCTTCCTTTGTACCCTCTGGCTTCCGGTCGGCTGGCTTCTTTCAGTATTTTTTGTGCCTTGCATAAGTTACCTTCACGTATTTCGCATAGTGCTTTGATTTCCACCCCTTCGATTTGCAGATAGCGCTTCAGGGTCAGCAGTCCGCGGTTTCCCAGTCCGATGATGCCTATGCGTACCAGGGGAATAGGAGGATGGGTTAAGTTGAGAACGTGGGGAGGTAGGGTAGTATTTTCCATGGGAGAACAGATAAAATGAAACAAAAAAAAGAGAATCCAATGACTCAGATTCTCTTTCTAGAGCGGAAGACGGGGCTCAAACCCGCGACCCTCAGCTTGGAAGGCTAATGCTCTATCAACTGAGCTACTTCCGCAATGTAAGTGGGCAAAGATGGATTCGAACCACCGAAGGCGTAAGCCAGCAGATTTACAGTCTGCCCCATTTGGCCACTCTGGTATTTGCCCTTTCGCATTTGAGGGGTCTGTTTCTCAATTGCGATGCAAAGATACAACTATTTATTTAAACTCCAAACAAAATCGATCATTTTTATTGCAGTAATTGCACATTCGTCTCCTTTGTTGCCTAATTTGCCTCCTGCACGGTCTTCTGCCTGCTGCATGTTGTTGGTTGTAAGCAACCCGTAAATCACTGGAACATCGCCTGTTGCGTTTAGTTGGGTGATTCCTTGGGTAGCTCCCATGCACACATAGTCAAAATGAGGTGTATCTCCTTTGATGACGCAGCCGATAGCAATAATGGCATCTACATCGCAATTTTCCATCATCTGATTGGCGCCGAACGTCAGTTCGAAGCTTCCCGGAACGGTTTTTACCAAGATGTTTTCTTCTTTTGCACCGTGTTTGATCAGGGTGTTGCGCGCACCGTTCAATAACGCACCTGTGATAGGGAAGTTCCATTCGGATACGACGATACCGAATTTCATGTTTTCTGCATTGGGTACAGAGTCAAAATCATATTCTGATAAGTTGTGATAAGCTGTTGCCATGGTTCGATTGTTTTTATG
>AMCI01000363.1_pt1 | contig 17685 bp, 18 predicted proteins | sample 419838 | NCBI WGS metagenome assembly AMCI01 (sample SAMN01090643, study PRJNA158313) | gut metagenome
CTTTTTTCAGTGACGCAAAGATACGCATTTGTCCTGAAATATCATGAACATATCTTAAAAAAGAAAAGACAGAAGTCGAGTGAAAAGCAAAAAAATACCGCAAATTCTACCTACGAGAATTTACGGTTGTCATTTGTTGTACAAGGGGTTCCTTCCGTGCGAAAGGAAGTGCTTCACATACCCGATCAGTTCAGGTAGGAAGCCAGTTCAGATGCAGTTACATCTTTGGCGATAATCACGCCGTCTGCATTCAGCAGATAGTTTCTGAAACCGCGTTTCAAGCGGTAGGTGTCATACAAATCCGAGTCGGTGCCGGCCAGTTCCACATAACAGTGAGACGCAGAAAGGCGGTCCTTGCGGACAGACTCGTTAAAAATAGATTGATACTCGTCGAACGATACCGACACCATTTCAATGTTATCGGCCTGTCGAACGGCATGGCTCAATGTAGCATTCTGTTGGCGGGAAGCGGCATCGTAGCTGGCCCAGAAACTGAGCAACACGTACTTACCCTGCAAGTCTTTCAACCGGACTTGCTGCCCCGCTGGTCCAATGGTAAAGACCGGAGCTTTATCCCCGATGGTCAATCCCTCGGTGGGCGTATCTTTGCCCACAAATGAATACGAAATCAAGGAACCCAACAACAATACAACAAAAAACCACTTTACATTTTTAATCATGTAATTCGATCTTAGTGAATACTATCTGGGACTGCCCCCACCGGGAACAGTGATTTCCCCCCAGACCATTAGCTACAGCCTCTTCTGAGCGACCCTCGCAGGCACTTTCCTCTTGCTGAAGCTTGAGTATCAAGGCTGTTTCGGTTTGAAATCGGACGCAAAGGTAAGGAGTTTTCATTTTATCTCCAAAAGAAATGGGCTTAAAATGTGTTATATAGCATAAATTAGCCCATTTCATCGATAAAATAATCCGGGCAAACACTAGCGGATACAGATAAATTTGCGTACTTTTGCAATTAATAATGAGGTATTCTGCCTGGTTCCTACCGACAAGCGGCCGAAAGGCTGGACGCAGGGACCTTTGAATGCTGAAACAGAGAACCATGAACCCTATTGTAGCAATCTAAAAACATGCGCGCGAACATGATGGACAATAAATCAGAACTGATATTGATCAGAATCACCGGTCTGGACCGACCCGGACTGACCGCCTCTATCACCGAGGTACTTTCCCGATATGATGTGACAATTCTCGACATTGGTCAATACGACATTCACAGCACTTTGACTTTAGGCATTCTTTTCCGAAGCCTGGAAAAAGACTCGGGCAATATCATGAAGGAGCTGTTGTTCCTGGCATCCGACCTGGGTATCACAATCCGTTTTTATCCCGTTCAAGAGGATGAATACGAGGAATGGGTAGGTATGCAGGGTAAGAATCGCTACATTTTGACCCTGCTGGGCCGCAAGTTGACTGCCAAGCAAATTGCCGCTGTCAGCACCATCCTGGCCGACCAAGGTCTGAACATCGATGCCATCAAGCGCCTTACCGGCCGCATTCCGCTGGACGAACAGAAAGCCAATGTACGGGCCTGCATTGAATTCTCCGTACGCGGCACCCCCCGCAACCGTGAAGAGATGCAGCAGGCTTTGATGCGTCTGAGCAGCGAACTGGAGATGGACTTCTCGTTCCAGCTCGACAACATGTACCGTCGCATGCGACGCCTGATCTGCTTCGATATGGATTCGACCCTGATTCAGACCGAATGCATCGATGAATTGGCCGACCGGGCCGGCGTAGGCGCACAGGTGCGTGAAATCACAGAACGTGCCATGCGCGGAGAAATCGACTTCATCGAAAGTTTTACCCAACGGGTTGCGCTGCTGAAAGGACTCGACGAAAGCGTCATGAAAGAGATTGCAGAAAACCTGCCGATAACGGAAGGGGTGGAACGCTTGATGTTTGTACTGAAGCGCTACGGTTATAAGATTGCCATCCTCTCGGGAGGATTCACCTATTTCGGCAATTACCTGAAAGACAAGTTCGGCATTGACTACGTGTACGCAAACGAACTCGAGATTGTAGACGGCAAACTGACCGGCCGTTACTTGGGCGACGTGGTAGACGGCAAGCGCAAGGCCGAGCTCCTGAAACTGATTGCCCAAGTGGAACGCGTAGACATCGCCCAAACCATTGCAGTAGGCGATGGTGCCAACGACCTGCCGATGCTGTCGGAAGCCGGGTTGGGGATTGCCTTCCATGCCAAGCCTAAGGTTGTGGCCAATGCCCAACAGTCCATCAACACCATCGGACTGGACGGAGTACTCTATTTCCTGGGCTTCAAGGATTCCTATCTGGATGAACGCGGCAAGCTGTAAGCCGACTTGTTCCAACCTTTGAAACACCGATTATCCAGTACTAGTCCATCGGAAAACCGAAAAAGAAAGTACGAAAAAACCATATGAAATTTACAGATTTAAACTTAGAAGAGGGCGTGCTCCAGGCCTTGGACGCCATGCGATTTGAAGAGTGCACCCCCGTGCAGGAACATACCATTCCCGTCATCCTTGAAGGACGGGACCTGATTGGAGTGGCCCAAACCGGTACCGGAAAGACCGCTGCCTATCTGCTGCCTGTACTGAACCAGCTGAGCAAGGGAGGCTATCCCGAAGATGCCATCAACTGCCTCATCATGTCGCCCACCCGTGAACTGGCCCAGCAGATTGACCAGCAGATGGAAGGCTTCTCCTATTTCATTCCGGCCTCGAGCGTTGCCGTCTATGGGGGCAACGACGGTATCCGCTTTGAGCAGGAGAAGAAAGGGCTTACTTTAGGGGCCGAAGTGGTGATTGCCACTCCCGGACGTCTCATCAGCCACTTGAGCATGGGGTATGTCGACCTCTCGCGCGTATCGTTCTTCATTCTCGACGAAGCCGACCGCATGCTCGACATGGGCTTCTCGGACGACATCATGCAGATCGTGAAATATCTGCCCAAGGAACGTCAAACCATCCTGTTCTCGGCAACCATGCCCGACAAAATCCAGCAGTTGGCCAAGAACATCCTGCACGATCCCGTCGAAGTGAAACTGGCTGTATCGAAACCTGCCGAAAAGATTATCCAGACGGCCTACATCTGTTACGAGAACCAGAAACTAGGCATCATCAAGTCGCTCTTTGCCAACCAGGCTCCCGAACGTGTCATCGTCTTTGCTTCTTCGAAGATCAAGGTAAAGGAAGTGACACAAGCTTTCAAGCGCATGAAACTGAATGTGGGCGAAATGCACTCGGACTTGGACCAGCCTCAACGCGAACAGGTGATGCGCGAATTCAAGAGCGGAAAGGTGAATATACTGATTGCCACCGACATCGTGGCCCGAGGCATTGACATCGACGATATCCGGTTGGTCATCAACTACGACGTGCCCCACGATTGCGAAGATTACGTTCACCGCATCGGTCGTACGGCACGTGCCAACCACGACGGCTGTGCCATTACCTTCGTGAGCGAAAAGGAACAGACCCAGTTCAAGGCTATCGAGACTTTCCTGGAAAAGGATATCTACAAAATTCCGTTGCCGGAAGAATTGGGTGAAGCACCGGCTTACGACCCCCGTATCCCCAGCAAAGGCCGTGGACGAAAGGGGAACCACCGCAAAGGAAAAGGAGATGCGAAGAAAGGAAAAGAGGGAGCTCCCCGCAAAGATTCGGGAAACAGACATCCGGTACAGGCTGGAGGAAACAACAAGTCTCAGTCCAACCCGGAGAAGGCGGCCCAAGGTCCGTCACAAGCCAACGGAGAAAACGCCCCTCAATCCGTCCAGAAATCGGGCAAACGTCCGTTTAAGCGTCGCCGGCCGAAAGGTGCGACACCTTCAGCAGGAAAGGAAGGAAACAGCCCAGCAGGTTCTGCATCGAATGCTCCTGCACAATCTTGACGTCTTTCCTGGAACCATTTAAGCCAAAGCGCGAAGAAAGTTCGGTTTGCCCTGCTTTCTTCGCGCTTTTCTGTTTCTGGAAGTATTCATAGGAGCATCAACATGACGCCACTTCCTGGCTTTCCATTGCAGGAAGTCCAATAAAAAACCTGGCAGGTTTCTGCCAGGTTTTTTTTATTCTCCAAAGAGCCACTCCAGCCATCGGGAATGACTTCCATTCGCTATTCCACCAATTCAAACGAAAGATCCCCTTGAGGAGTCGCTGTCAAATGAACCAAATAACTCAATGCTTCATCGGGAATGCAAACTGTAGCTTGGTAGTGATAACCGTCCGCATCCACCCGCAAGAAATCCATGTCCGACAGGATGGAACCCTGCAGGAAAGCATCGGGCACTACACCTTGAAACATCTGCTTGCGGATATCCTTGGCAAAAAGACTCTTCTTGCCTTCGTACACACAGATATGGATGATATTGTCGTAGTACACATTATCCACCCCTATTCCTTCCTCCGAAACTCCCGGACGCATGACTTTAATACTGGAGGGATTGATATAGACATACCCGCGGTATCGTACCTTGTCGTACATTACAACCTTGTCCTTCTGAATGACCTCACGCGGCTGTACCACTTCCTGCACACGCAGAAAAGTCAAGGAGTCGCGAGCATTGTCTGCCTTGTGCAAGCGCAGCATATCCCCGTTGGCCGTATAGAACCAAAAAATATACTCACCCTGTTTTTCAATCTTGTAGCTATTGGTACGAGCCCCATACGTCATCAGCGAGTCCCCCACAATCCGGAAGGCCACCGGAGCCGTACCCGCATCAGCATAGTACAACGTGTCACCCGTCACCTTAAGCAAGGCTACCTCGGTGTTATCATCGAGCCAAATCCCTTGCAAAAGCGATTTCGCAGTGGTGTTTTCCTCCTGCACGGAAATCTTACGCTGCGGCGCACTGCAAGCAGCAAGTCCCGCTGCCATACAGGCCATCATCCAAAGTTTATACATCATTGATCCTATTTGTTCTAAATCTGTTTACTGCTCAGTTTCCTATCTCCTGCAGACACCGCTGCCTTTGAAAGCCAAGGGCGCTATCATCGGCCGATACACCGGTAGATGAAACCCATTTCCTCCAATTCGTCGCCGTCATAAATGTTACGGCCATCCAATACCAGCGGCTGACGCATGGCTTTCTTGATGACTCCCCACGTAGGCAAACGAAACTCTTTCCATTCGGTGACCAATATCAAAGCATCAGCATCCAGCACCGCGTCATACATATCGCGCGCATAATAAATGCTGTCCCCGATGCGACGCCGCGCTTCATCGATGGCAGCCGGGTCATAGGCACGAACCAGACAGCCAGCCTCTTTTAACTTTTCAATCAACACCAAGGCCGGAGCCTCGCGCATATCGTCGGTACCCGGCTTGAAGGCCAATCCCCACAGAGCCACCGTACGTCCTCGCAAATCGTGGTGAAAATAGGCTGCAAGCTTTTCAAAAAGCACTCCTTTCTGGGCCTCGTTGACCGCTTCCACCGCCTGAAGCACCTGCATGGGGTAGCCATACTGCTCGGCCGTCTTGATGAGCGCCTTGACATCCTTCGGGAAGCAAGAGCCACCATATCCACAACCCGGATACAGAAATTTACGTCCGATGCGACTGTCCGAGCCGATACCGTCGCGCACCATGTTCACATCAGCCCCGACACGTTCGCACAAGTTGGCAATGTCGTTCATGAAACTGATACGCGTAGCCAACATGGAATTGGCGGCATACTTGGTCATCTCTGCCGAAGGAATATCCATGAAAATCACTCGGAAGTTGACCAGCATAAAAGGCTTGTAAAGTTTGGTCATCAGCTTCTTGGCCCTTTCCGATTCAACCCCCACCACCACTCGGTCGGGACTCATGAAATCGTCAATTGCATTACCCTCCTTCAGAAATTCAGGATTCGAAGCCACATCAAAAGCGATGTCCACTCCCCGCCTGTCGAGTTCCTCCTGAATGACCGCTTTCACCTGAGCTGCCGTTCCCACAGGTACCGTGCTCTTGGTCACTACCAACGTATACTTCTTCATGTGTGCCCCAATGGTACGCGCCACCTGAAGTACATACCGCAAGTCGGCACTGCCATCCTCATCGGGTGGAGTGCCCACCGCACTGAAGACCACACTCACCTGGTCGAGACAACTTTCCAGCGATGTCGTAAAATGCAATCGACCTGCCTTGACATTGCGCAACACCAAATCTTCCAGTCCGGGTTCATAAATCGGAATGACCCCTTTCTGCAGTTGGGCAATCTTTTCGGCATCGACATCCACGCAAGTCACATCCACCCCCGTCTCAGCAAAACAAGTTCCGGTGACCAGGCCTACGTAGCCAGTTCCTACTATCGCTATATTCATATTTCGTATAGAGTTAGTCTAAAAATTACGTTGCAAAATTACAATAAAATGTGAGTAGCGGGTCAATTTATCGCAAAAAGTTATCGTCAATTTCAAATAAAATCGTTAATTTTGCCCTATGATTGAATTAGCTAGACATATAGAAATTCTATTGTTGGAGAATGACTGTGTCATTGTTCCAGACTTGGGTGGGTTTATCGCCCACTACCAACCGGCCCGTTATGTGCAGGAAGAAAATCTCTACCTGCCACCGGTACGTACCATCGGATTCAACCCCCAGCTGACCCTCAACGACGGTTTGCTGGTGCAATCGTATATGCAGGCCTACCACACCGACTTTCCCGATGCCACCCGTCGGATTGCAGAAGAGGTGGCCGACCTCAAGGAAAAGCTCTACACCTCGGGATGCGCAGAAATGCATGGCATCGGCATCTTGCACTACAACGTGCAGGGCAACTATGAGTTCCATCCGAATGAAAGCGGTGCACTTTCACCCTCGCTTTATGGCTTGGGGTCGTTCTCTATTCACCGCCTCGAATACCTGACCACAAACCCGTCGGCCACGGTCCGCGAACTGCATTCCCACGACAACCGGAAGAAACGTTCATTGCGCATCCGCCGTCAATGGATAGGCAATGCCGTAGCGGCTGCAGCAGCCATCCTGCTCTTCTTCTTCCTGTCGGTTCCCGTAGAGAACACCTACATTGACAAAGGCAACTATGCCTCCTTGGGGACCGATGGTCTGTTCGATGCCATCCGTTCACAATCCTTGGCAACCACTTTGATGGTCCACCCCCAGCAGCCCCAAAAGAGAGGTACCCTTCCCAATCAGAACACACTGAAGCCAGTGACCGTCAAGGTGGAGAAAGTAGCTCCGGCAACCCAATCAACCTCGACAGACAAAGTCCTAGCTGAAACAAAAGCGGCTGCCGTAGAAAAAACGGCACATCGGGCAACCCCGGCAACTCCAGCTCAGACAACCGGAATATCGGCAACAACCGTCCAAGCCCCTGCGGTTGCCACCAAGCAGGATGCTACCGCCAAAGTTCCCGCTGTTACCCCGAAGCCAACCGTTTCAGAACACCAGCCCGCTACACCTGCTGCCAAACCAGCAGCTGAAAAGAAGGCCCACGTGACCTCTGCCGGAAAATACTGCATCATCGTATCGAGCTTGCCCACTGAAAAGGATGCAAAGGAAGTACGAAATAACTATCAGCGACAAGGCTTTGCCGATGCTTGCATCCTCGAAGGAGGAAATCGGTACCGCATTGCCCTGCATCGGTTTGCGGACAAGGAAGCCGCTTACCAGAAGCTGAACGAGCTGCGTAAAACAGATGCATTCAAGCAAGCTTGGGTGCTCACCGAAAAATAAACGATTCAAACCCTGGTAGGCTAGCGGGATTCTTTCCTCGGAAAACAATCCCGCTAGTCTCCTTTTTTAGACGAAGGATTTAGTCTTACGTCGTCTCCAGAACTAATTCCAAAGGAAAAAACATGAAAAGAGTATTGTGTCCCAAATGCGACAATTACATCACGTTTGATGAAACCCTCTATAGCGAAGGCCAATCGCTGGTCTTTGTCTGCGAACACTGCAAAAAACAATTCAGCATCCGTATCGGAAAGTCGAAACTGCGCGCAACCCGCAAGGACGAAGTGCTAGACGAACAGGCCAACCAACGTGATTGCGGCAGCCTGGTTGTGGTAGAGAATGTCTTTGCCTACAAACAGGTACTTCCCCTGGTGGAAGGCGACAACGTTGTAGGACGACGCAGCAAAGGTACCGATGTAGAGGTTTCCATCGAGACTTCCGATCCGAGTATGGACCGCCGTCATTGCATCTTGAACGTCAAGCGCAACAAGCAAGGCAAGGTGGTGTACACCCTACGCGACAACGACAGCGTGACCGGAACGTTCCTCATGAACGAAATCCTGGGTCCGAAAGACCGGATTCGTATTGAAGAAGGAGCTATCATTACCTTAGGAGCTACCACACTGATCCTTCGCGCCGCTGCGTCCGACGACCCGACAGCCACGGAACCACGTTAAGGTATGAAACGCATCATTCTCATTACCGGTGGCCAGCGTTCGGGCAAGAGTTCGTATGCCGAAGAACTGGCCTTGCATCTGTCTCCCCACCCCGTCTATCTGGCAACAGCCCGAATTTGGGACGAGGAGTTCCGTCAACGTGTACTTCGCCATCAGGAACGCCGGGGAGATGAATGGACCAACCTGGAAGAAGACAAATTCCTGAGTCGACACGACGTAAGGGGACGCGTGGTACTGGTTGACTGCGTCACCCTGTGGTGCACCAACTATTTCTTCGACCTCGATTCGGACGTCGACCGCGCCCTTGCATCCGTAAAAGAGGAATTTGACGCGTTCACCAACCAAGACGCAACCTTTATCTTTGTTACCAACGAAATTGGGGCAGGTGCTGTATCCGAGCATGTCCTCCAACGCCGTTTCACGGACTTGCAGGGCTGGGCCAACCAGTACATCGCCGCCCAAGCCGACCAAGTCATCTGGATGGTGTCGGGCATCCCTGTTCCCATCAAACGTGCAAAAAACGATGAAAAACGATTCTTTTAAACCAGCTGCAACGATGGCAAATTCCCACTCTGAGTTGGATGGAACCGTCCCTGAGACACAGGCAACCGACCTTCCCATCACCTTCTCCATCGAAAAGCCCCAAGAAGACATCCGACCTCTATTGATAGACCGCATCAACAACCTGACTAAGCCGAAAGGTTCATTGGGCGTACTCGAAGACCTGGCCCTGCAAATCGGGATGATTCAACAGACCCTGACACCCTGCCTGAAGCATCCGCACAACCTCCTTTTTGCAGCCGACCATGGCATCGTGGAAGAAGGTGTCAGTGTTTCACCGAAGGAAGTTACCTGGCAACAGCTGAGCAATTTTCTAAAAGGAGGTGCCGGCATCAACTTCTTGTGTCGTCAACACGGCTTCCGGCTCATCCTGATCGATGCCGGTGTAGACTATGACTTGCCCTACGAACAAGGCATCCTCCCATGCAGCATGGGACGGGGCACCCGCAATTTCCTGCATGGACCCGCCATGACCGAAGCTGCTTTCAACGAGTGCCTGCGCCGCGGTGCGTCGGTCGTGGATCAAGTGGCCGACCAAGGTTGCAATGTGGTCAGTTTTGGTGAAATGGGCATCGGAAATACCTCGCCCTCGTCGATGTGGATGCATCTGCTGACCGGTATCCCCCTGCTATCCTGCATCGGTGCTGGCAGCGGACTGGATTCGGAAGGGCTTCGCCATAAGTACGAAATACTGAGCCAGGCTTTTACCCACTTCCAGCAGACCTTTTCGGATGCAACCGAAGATGTGACCCATGCGCAACCATCGATGACACACGCTCCCCTACAGGCGGATGCAACCGCAAATGACCCGAAACTCGAGAATGAAAGACAGCGTACTTTGCGTCGGAAATTAGCCTGGTTGGGAGGCTTTGAAATGGCCATGGCCGTAGGAGGTATGCTCCGGGCTGCCGAACGCCGAATGGTGATTCTGGTAGACGGATTCATTATGACCAATTGCATGCTGGCAGCCTATCACCTGTATCCGGAAGTGCTTGCATATGCCATTTTCGGACATCAGGGAGACGAGGCCGGACACAAACTGGTGCTCGAAGCCCTACATGCCCGCCCGTTGCTCCATCTCGGTTTTCGGCTCGGTGAAGGTACCGGTGCCATCTGCGCCTATCCGATTGTAGAATCGGCCGTGCGAATGCTCAACGAAATGGACACCTTTGACCAGGCTTCCATTACCAAATATTTTTAAACGATCGCATTTTTGAAATCCATGATGAAATTACTGGCTGCCCTGATCTTTTTTACCCGACTGCCATTCTGGAGATTGGCCTCGCCCAATACAGCTGCCTTCAAGCGCGTAGTCGACTGTTGGCCATTTGTGGGTTGGCTCACTGGAGGCGCGATGGCCGGCACCCTGGCGCTTGCTGCACAGGTTTGGCCTACCTCCATCGCCGTCATCCTGGCTTTGATCACTCGCATTCTGCTTACCGGTGCCCTGCATGAAGACGGACTGGCCGACTGCTGCGACGGTTTCGGCGGTGGCCTTTCACGCGAACGGACGTTAGCCATTCTCAAAGACTCCCACATCGGCACCTATGGTGTGATCGGCCTGCTTGGCTATTTTGCCCTGCTATATAACGTATTGACAGCCCTTCCGCTACCGATAGCCTGCGCTGCCCTTTTCTGCGGCGACGCTTGGAGCAAAAACTGTGCAGCTCAGCTTATCAACCTGCTCCCCTATGCCCGCAAAGAAGAAGAAGCTAAAGCAAAACTGATTTACGACCGCATGACTCCAACCGCCTTTCTTTGGGCGTGTATCGGAGGATTGGCTCCGATGCTCTGTGTAACCAGCGGCCTCCTCCCTTTTTTCGAGGCAGCATCCTTCGGTCCCATTTACCTCATTGCCCTGCCGGCACCGTTGCTTGTCCTCCTGCTCATCCAGCGCTACCTGCGTCGACGCATCCAAGGCTACACCGGCGATTGCTGTGGAGCCACGTTTCTGCTGTGTGAATTATCTTATTATCTTACCGTTTTACTCCTCTATTTACAACTATGATTCTCTATCTGATTCGACACACCTCTGTGGATGTTCCCCCCGGAGTCTGCTACGGACAAACTGACGTTCCCCTAAAACCAAGCTTTGAAGCCGAAGCCTGCGAGACGGCCAAACAATTGGAAGGGCTTGTCTTCGACCGCGTCTACACCAGTCCTCTAAGCCGCTGCGTACGACTGGCCGCCTTTTGTGGCTACGCCGATGCACTGCGCGACAACCGTCTGAAGGAAATCCATTTCGGAGCTTGGGAAATGCAGCCATTCGATGCCATTACTGACCCTCATCTGCAGACCTGGTATGCCGATTACCTGCATGTACGAGCTACGCAAGGCGAATCCTTTGAAGACCTCTTCCATCGCGTCAGCCTGTTTTTGGACGAGTTGCGTAAGCAACCCTATTCGCAGGTGGCTATTTTTGCCCATGGGGGTGTACTCATCAGTGCCCAAATCTATGCCGGGGTTCTGAAAGCTGAAGAAGCGATGGGCGCATTGACACCTTACGGGGGAGTGATTCGGGTGGAAATTTAATGCAGGTCGCTTCAATCAAGCCAGTAACCAGGCAGACAATCCAACCAGCAACACCATCAACCCTTCTGCCCGACGGTTCACCCGCACGGCCAGTTCCATGTCTGCCGTTGTCACCTCCCGCTCGGTACAGCCGATGAAAGGTTTGTCGACCACCTCCCCGAAATAGACATGCGGACCTCCGAAGCGGCAATCCAAAATACCGGCCAATGCCGATTCCGGATACCCCGAATTCGGACTCGCATGCTGTCTGCCATAACGGGCTACGAAAGGCAATAAGTCGAACCTGCCAACCGAAATCACCATCAGCAAAGCCGTCAATCGGGCAGGCAGAAAATTGGCCACGTCATCCAGGCGGGCCGCCACACAACCGAATTCCCGATAGCGCTCGTTACGATAACCTACCATGGAGTCAAGCGTATTAATCATCTTGTAAGCCATCATACCGGGAAGTCCACCTACGGCATAAGCAAAGAGCGGCGCAATGACCCCATCACTCAGATTCTCGGCCAAGGTCTCGAGGGCGGCAATGCGCACTTCCGAATCGGTCAACCGGGAGGTGTCCCGTCCGACAATACGCGCCACCTGTCGGCGTCCGTCATCCAACGAACGGTCGGCTGCCAGGAAGACAGCCCGCACTTCCCGGACCAATGTAGTTCCTGCCAGTCCATAGAATACACCGAAAGTAGTCAATACTCCTTCCAGCAACGGATGGAGCAGACCCGCCCAGGCAAGTACTACCCAGGTTAGTCCATAGACGCCGATAACCAATGACAACGCCACCGCTCCCCCTTTCCAGCGACGATGTGCGCCATGATTCCAACGATGTTCCGCGACCGCAATGAGACGTCCAAAATAAACAACCGGATGAGGCCAGCCCTCCGGATCTCCCCACCAACGATCCAATCCCCATCCAGCCAACAAAGGCCACACCCGCCATCCTATCCATCCATTCATAGATTGACTCCTTTCATGCTAATTCCTACGTCTACTTATCCCTCGTACATCCAAGTTCGGATTCCCGCTACCAAACGGTCGTTTGCATCCGGAGTCTGCGTGGCAATCCGAAAGAACCGTTCGTCCAGTCCCTCAAAATTTGACGCATCCCGAATCAGCAAGCCATATTCACGGGCCAGGAAATCCTTCAATGCCGCCGCCTTGCCCATGCGCAACTGCACCAAAAAATAATGGGTGTCCGACGGCCACACCTCCAATCCTCCCACTTCTTGCAAAGCAGCTGTCAAGCGTGCCTTTTCCTGCAACAAGGCCTTCAGGTCAAAAGAGGCTTCCCCTGGATGCTCCAACAAGTAGGTACCTGCAGCAAGGGCCAACGCATTGACCGACCACGGCATCCGCTGGCTACGCAACTCCTGCAACAGTTCGGCAGCCCCCGTGACATAGCCCAAACGTAAACCCGGAATGGCATAGCGTTTGGTACAAGAATGCAACAACAGCACATTGGGCAGAGCTGCCGCCTCGGAAGCAGCCAACAACGAACTCCGGGTAAAGGCTTCATAAGATTGGTCGATGACAAACAGACACTGCGGATGCTCACGGATACAAGTCAAGAGCTGCTCACGATTGCGCACCTCACCGGTCGGGTTGTTCGGGTTGCAAAGCCAAACCAGCCTTACCCCCGAAGGAAGACGGTCAAGGCCATAGACAGAAAGTACCCGATGCCCGTGCAAACGACAAGCGTCGGCATATTCGCTGAACGTAGGCATCCACACCGCTGAAGTCTGCATTCGATAAGCCTGAGCAATCAGGTAAATCGCCTCGGTAGCCCCGTTGGTAACACAGACCTGGTCGGCAGACAAGGACAAGTGTCGGGCCAACAAGGCTTCCAACGAACGGGGTTCCGGCTCCGGATAAGTACGAAGGTCGTCCAAGTGTTGGACAAGATACTGTTTCAGACCACGATGGTCGACAGAGGAATAGACATTCGAACTGAAATTGCTGCGAATGTCGGTGTAATGGTAGGCATCATCGCCATGTCCTTCTATCATGATGACTGGAGTATTTGGTACAACAAAGGCAGGTTGAGATGCTTGCGCACTTCGTCTGCCAGTTTATTATATTGTTCTTCTTTATAGGTAGCAGAATCGATGACAGGATGCTGCGAACGGCCGACATAAGGTTCGAGCAGGCAGTCGATGACGGCAGGATTGTCGAGAATACCGTGCAGATAGGTGCCCATGCAACGGCTATTCACCCAACAGCCGTCGGGGGTACCATCCTCTAGTTGCGTCAAAGCTTCCACCGAATAGCCCTCGGCAGGCACCGTATGCCCCATGTGAATCTCATAACCCTCACAGACAGCGGGACAATCTCGGAAACAGAAATGAACCCGACGCGTCACTTTCTCGCCCTGCATCGTGGTTATCACAGGCAGCAAACCCAATCCCGGCAGACAAGGCAAACTGCCTTCCACGCCTTCAGGGTCGTTTACTTCCAGTCCCATCAACTGGTAACCGCCACAGATTCCCAATAAGGTAGCTCCATTTTGGTACGCTTGCAGCAAGGCCTGAGCTGCCCCATTCCGACGCAGCTCGCAGAGATCATCCATCGTATTCTTGCTGCCCGGCACCACGATGATATCCGCTTTCAGCAACTCATCGGCCTGATTCGTATAATATAAATGCACCCGTCCGTCTCGCTCAAGCACTTGAAAATCGGTAAAGTTCGACAAGTGACGCAACAGCACCACCGCCACATTGACCTTGCCCGCCTGAGCCTGTCGGTGCTTGACAGCCATGGCCAACGAATCCTCCTCATCCAAATGCAGATCATGAAGATAGGGAATGACCCCCAAGACCGGAATATGACAAAGCGCTTCCAATTGCTTTACACCCGATTCGAACAAACGAATATCCCCCCGGAACTTGTTGATGAGGATACCACCGATCCTGGCCCGGTCCTCGGGGGTCTGCAACATTACCGAGCCGTAGACACTGGCAAAAACTCCCCCTCGATCAATGTCTGCTACCAAGAGGACAGTTGCATCGGCATGCCGGGCCATCGGAAGGTTCACCAGATCAACCTCCCGCAAGTTGATTTCCGAAATGCTTCCTGCCCCCTCGAGCACAATGGGCGAGTAGCGGGAGGCCAAACGGTCGTAAGCCTCACAGACCGCCTGCCGAAACCTTTCCCGACCCTCACGACGGAAATAAGCCCCTGCAGACTGGTGTCCGATGGGGCGTCCGTTGAGGATAACCTGACAAATTTGGTCAGACGAAGGCTTCAACAACAACGGATTCATATCGGTATGACAAGGAATAGCAGCCGCTTCTGCCTGCATGGCCTGTGCCCGACCGATTTCAAGCCCCTCGGGAGTGACAAACGAATTGAGCGCCATGTTCTGCGCCTTGAACGGAGCGGGATGATAACCATCCTGCTTGAAGATGCGACAAAGAGCAGCGACCAGAAGGCTTTTACCTACATCGCTGCCCGTTCCGGCCAACATCACCGGCCGAAGCGCAGAACGCACCATCGAAGAAGAATCTGTTTTCATGAATCAAACATCCAAGATAAAAATTATACCCATGAAGGAACTTTTGCATCGAACGACCTGAAAGTCATCGTTTCCACAACAAGCGCAAATCAGTTTCACCCCAATATAGGTGCGTGTAACTGGCTATGACGTTCTTGTATCGGTAAAACGGCGTTGCAACCGGCAGTCCTTTGGTCGTAAACTGCTGACCCGCAGAAGGCAAAGCTTTGGGATTTATCGCCTGCGAATAGTGTAATTCGTGTCCCCGCAAATCCAGACCCGCATATTCGATGCGGCGATAGCCCAAATGCATACGGGCCCCCACCATCGTACAGTCGATTGGCAGAACCCCAGCCATAGGATAAGCCGTACCCCCCTGACGCACCGTCAAGGAACGGGTGAGCAGAAGCATACCTCCTCCTTCTGCCAAAATCTTGCCTCCTGCTTCCGCATAAGCCTTGAGGTCTTCCATCAGTTTCTTCCGACGGTGAAGCTGACGAGCGAAGAGTTCTGGACAGCCTCCCGGCAAGTAAATCCAATCGGCTTCCGGGAGTTCGTTGCTGTATACCGGACTAAAATAGGTGAGTTTCCCCCACTCTCCCAATCGGTCGATGTTCTCCCGGTAGGTAAAATGAAAAGCCGGGTCTTTCGCCACCGCAATACGCAGTTTACGAGAAGAAGGAACAAAGCTGTCGACCCCGACTTCCGAACAGAAAGGTAAGGTATATGTACAAGGGAAAGAGCGTTGACAAATACTCAAAAGGCGGTCCAGGTCGACGGTCTGCTCCACCTGTTCTGCAGCCCGGGCAATGACATCTTCCAAAGTCTGCTTCACTGTAAGGGTCATTCCAACATGACGCGAAGGCAGTTTCAGTCCTTCGTCCATGAGCAGATACCCCAAACATTTGACACCGGCATCGGCACAGGCATCCCGCAGACAAGCATAGTGAGAAGGCGAAGATACCTGGTTGAAAAGTACACCAGCCACCTTGATGGACGAATTGAACTGCTGGAACCCATAAATGAGCGGTGCCACCGAATAAGCCGTACTGCGGGCATTCACGACAAGCACCACTGGCATATTCAGCAAGCGGGCAATCTCAGCACTACTTCCCCGCATCCGGTGAAATCCGTCAAACAGGCCCAAACTGCCTTCGGCCAAGCATACATCCGCTCCTTCGCCGTATTTATTATACAGATATTGTACATGGGAATCCGTAGCCATCCACGTATCCAAGTTCACGGACTCGTGACCAGTGGCTAAGCTATGAAATTGTGCATCTATGTAATCCGGGCCACACTTGAAAGGCTGAACCTGCAAACCTCGCTTCTGCAACGCCCGCATCAGCCCCAAGGCAAAGACGGTTTTCCCGCTCCCCGGTGTAGCGGCCCCTATCAATAATTGTGGCTTCATCGTTCCAACTTATTTCTTATAAATTCATTCTTCATTGCCTCATAACCCTTCCATACCCACCTCGAATGCTATACAGGCGGACATCCACCTCGCGGTGAATAGGCCCTCCCAGACACCGTACACAGGAGAGTCAAGGGATGGAAGTTGAAATCAGCCGACAAAGATAGCACAAATTTAGAGAACCCCAAGCGAATCCTCCAAAAGGCCTGTCGGGAAAACCCATTCGGTACTTTCTACCTATCAAAAAGTAGTTTCTCCTTTCTTTTCCTTCCTTTTTTATGTATATTTGCGACCCTTTTTGGCACAAAAACAGAAAGGAATACTAGAATTAGGAGAGAAAAGAATGAAAATCAAATTTATAAGTTTAGCCAGCGGAAGTAGCGGCAATTGCTACTATTTGGGTATCCACGGATACGGCATCCTGGTGGACGCCGGCATTGGCATACGCACCATCAAAAAGACCTTGAAGGAATTTGGCATCAGTCTGGACAGCATCCGTGCAGTGTTTGTCACCCACGACCATGCCGACCATATCAAAGCAGTAGGGCATTTGGGTGAGAAGTATGGTATCCCCATCTATTCTACTCCAGAAATCCACGCAGGCATCAACCGCAGCTACTGCATGACCGAAAAGCTGTCGTCAAGCGTCCGCCATCTGTATAAAGAACAACCCATACCACTGGAAGATTTTACCATCACGGCTTTCGAAGTACCCCACGACGGGACAGACAATGTAGGCTATTGCATCGAAGCCTTTGGCAAAACCTTCTCGTTCCTGACCGACTTAGGGGAGATTACGCCCACTGCCGCACATTACATCTGCCGGGCCAATTACTTGGTATTGGAAGCCAATTACGATGAATCCATGCTCCAGATGGGTCCCTACCCTGCCTACCTGAAACAACGTATCGCCAGCAACCATGGACACATGAGCAACCGCGATACCGCTGAATTTCTAGCGGAACACCTGCACGAAGGCCTGGAATACATTTGGCTCTGCCACCTGAGCAAGGACAACAACCACCCGGAACTTGCCTACAAGACGGTAGAATGGGCTTTGCGCGAAAAAGGGGTGCAAGTAGGGAAAGACGTGCAACTCGTTGCCTTAAAGCGTACTACGCCTACAGGAGCCTACGAACTGGAATAGAATTTAAAGTTTTTATTTAAAAAGTCAGCCAAAAAGTTGCAAGTATAGAATAAAACCTATACCTTTGCACCCGCAAATCAGAAACAAACGCACTCTTAGCTCAGTTGGTAGAGCAACTGACTCTTAATCAGTGGGTCCAGAGTTCGAATCTCTGAGGGTGTACTAAACAAACTGATTTGCACATGCACTC
>AMCI01000374.1_pt1 | contig 17579 bp, 12 predicted proteins | sample 419838 | NCBI WGS metagenome assembly AMCI01 (sample SAMN01090643, study PRJNA158313) | gut metagenome
GTCTTCCAGCAGGTAGTCGATGGTGGTCACTACGCGGATGCGCTTGATGTACGGGGTGTTGGCATCGCGGTCGCTGATGCTGAACTGTCCCTGGTTGGCCCGCTTGATTTTGCCCAGTTTGCTGTCGGAGTCCTTGGCAAACTTCACGGCGGCTGCCCGGGCGTTCTGGGTAGCTTCTTCGATCATCTGGGGTTTCACGTCGTTCAGACCGGTAAATTCGTACTGCACATTGTAGCGGTAATCGCCGCCGGTGATGGCGATGCCCTGCTTCAGCAGTTCGCTTTGTTCGCTGATCATCTGGCGCACCAGTTCCACTTTGGTCGAGGTGACGGTGATGACCGAGGTCACGTTGTAGCGGTAGGGGGTGGGGTTGCTGTTGTAGCGTTCGGCTTTCAGGTCGATGATTTCGGGGGCGTTGATGCTGATTTCGCTGGCATCGATGCCTTTCTGTTTCAGGAACTGCACGATGGCCTCGTTGGTCTGGCGGATATTAGTATATAAGGTAGGGAGGTCATTTCCCAGTTCCTTGTACATGAGCGGCCAGGTGACCTTGTTGGCAGGTACTTCCATTTCGGAGAGTCCTTTGACGTTGACTACGCGGTTGTTGCTCGAGAACGAGTCGAGACCTTGTTGGATAAACACGCCCATCAACAACAGACCTACGGCGAGGATGAGGGCTTCAATTTTCAGGTTTTTCATGGGTGATTGGTATTAGTGAGACAATTCAATGCAGTTGGGTAGGTTTCCAGTACGTGCTGTACAGAGCCTTGTTCCAGCAGCAGCCGTTGGGCTTCTGCTTCCGGCAGCTGGAGTTCGTCCATCAGCATGCGGACGCCCCGTTCGACCAGTTTCTGGTTGCTGAGCTGCATGTGGACCATGCGGTTTCCCTTTACCCGTCCCAGTCGGATCATCGTGCTGGTGCTGAGCATGTTCAGGATCATCTTCTGGGCGGTTCCGCTTTTCATGCGCGAACTGCCGGTGACAAATTCGGGGCCCACGTTCACTTCGATGGCGATGTCGGCCGTCTGCGAAAGGGGAGATTGCGGGTTGCTGGTAATCGCGGCGGTGAGGATGCCGTGTCGGCGGGCTTCTTCCAGGGCACCGACGACGTAGGGGGTGGTGCCCGAGGCAGCGATGCCCACCAGGGTGTCCCGTGCGCCGATGTGGTGGGCTTGCAGGTCCTTCCATCCTTGGTGCCGGTCGTCTTCTGCGTGTTCCACCGGGTGTCGCAAGGCGGTTTCTCCTCCGGCAATGAGGCCGATGACCCGGTCGTCGGGCATGCCGAAGGTCGGCGGTATTTCCGACGCATCGAGTACGCCGAGTCGTCCGCTGGTGCCTGCACCCAGGTAGAACAACCGTCCTCCTTGTTGCATGCGGGGCACCAGGGCATCCACCAGCCGTTCTACCTGCGGCAGGCAGGCATGGACGGCTTCGGCCACTTTCCGGTCTTCTTCGTTGATGCCTTCCAGCAGTTCACGGGTACTCAGGGCTTCCAGGTTGCCGTGGGTGGAGGGCTGTTCGGTGATGCGGGTCTCTTTCATGGGGGTGACGTTTCAAGGGTTGAGGAGTGAGCTGATGAGCCGGCGAGTCGGGCGGTAGGGTCCGTTTCGTACCGTTCAGGCCGGGAAATGGTAGGCTTTGAGTCCTTCCAGCGGAGAGCGCAGGATGCGGCCGACCGACAGGCCCAGGGCGTGGGCGGCTTCCCGGACTTCCTCCTGAAAATAGTAGGCGATGGAGCCCGTGAAATGCAGGGGACTGTCCCGGAAGGGATAGGCAAAGACGTTCCGGCGGAAAAAATCGGTGAAGCATTCCCGGAGCAGGGCCTGGATTTCCGGTCGCTGACGATGCTGGCTCAGGAAAGGGGTCAGACTCGCCAGGAAGCGGTTGGCCAGCGGCTGTCGGTAAACTTTCTCCAGGATATCGGCGGGTGTCAGATGATAGGTTTCCAGCAACGCCTGGCACAGGTCGTCGGGCAATTGCCGCTTCAGGCAGTCGCTGACCAGTCTCTTTCCCAAGACGGCGCCACTGCCTTCATCGCCCAGAATATAGCCTAAGGGCGACGTATGGTGGGTGATGCTTTTGCCGTCGAAGGCACACGAATTGGAGCCGGTGCCCAGGATGCAGGCAATGCCGGCTTCGTGTCCGCACAAGGCGCGGGCGGCGCCCAGCAGGTCGCTTTCGACCTGGATGTCGGCTTGCGGGAAATGTCGGTGCAGGGCTTCGCACACCACGGGAGCTTTTTCGGGAATGCAGCCGGCTCCGTAGAAATGGATCTCGGTCGGAGCGGGCAGGCCCTGGCAGGCAGGCCAGAGAAAGGAAGTCAACAGACGGTCAATTTCGTCGGTTGATTGATGGAAAGGGTTGATGCCCGGCGAGGCAATCGTCCGGCAGTCGGCGAGGTTACGGCCGATGCACCAATCCGTTTTGGTAGAACCACTGTCGGCTATCAGTATCATATGCGTATCGTTTCTAGCGTTCGATGAGCAAATATAGGTTTTATTTCGGCAAATCGTTTTCCTTTCGGGATTTTCGGTCGTCTTTTAGGCTTTCTTCACAGGAAACTCCAGTCGGATGGGTTTCCCATGAAGGCAGTCAATCGGCGGATTTCCCATGAAGGCAGTCAGTCGGCGAATTTTCCATGAAGGCAGTCAGTCGGACGTTTTCCTATGAAGGCCATCAATCGGCGGATTTCTTGCCGAACGAAGGATCGATCTTCAGCAGGGCGGTTACTCCGAAGGTGGCAGCACAGCATCCCATGATCCAGACAAAGAAATGCGGGTAGCCCAACTGTTCCTGCAGCCAGCCGGCGCCCATGCCGGGAAGCATCATGCCCAGGGCCATGAAGGCGGTGCAGATGGCGTAGTGAGCCGTCTGGTGGGTGCCGTTGGCAAAGTAAATCAGGTAGAGCATGTAGGCCGTGAAGCCGAAGCCGTAGCCGAACTGTTCGGTAAACAGGCAGGCGTTGATGAGCCACAGGGAGTCGGGTTGGACATAGCTCAGATAGACATAGACCAGGTCGGGCAGGGAGATGGCCCATACCATGGGCCAGAGCCAGCGGCGCAGTCCGTGGCGGGCTACGGCGATACCGCCCAGGATGCCGCCCAGGGTCAGCCCGATAATGCCGACGGTGCCTTGCACAAAGCCTACCTGTTCGGTGGTGAGTCCCAAGCCGCCCTGTTCGAGGGGATCGACCAGGAAGGGGATGCTCATTTTGGCCAGCTGCGCTTCGGGCAGGCGATAGAGCAGCATGAACAGGATGGCGATGCCGGCTTGCTTCTTGCGGAAGAAACTGACGAAGGTTTCGCCGAACTCCTTCAGCAGGGTAGCGGCCGATACGCGCGAGGCAGGCTGGTCTTGGGTCGGACGGGGCAGGACGAAGCGGTGGTAGAGCCAGACACCCAGGAACACGCCGGCCAGTACGAAGAACGTGAGCGACCAGGCATAGGGGATGGAACCCGTAACCGTCTCCAACCGGCCGGCCAGCATGATGAGCAGGCCTTGTCCGGCAATGGTGGCGATGCGGTAGAAGGTGCTTCGGATGCCCACGAACAAGGCTTGCTCGTGCGAGTCCAGCCCCAGCATGTAGAAGCCGTCGGCGGCAATGTCGTGGGTGGCCGAACTGAAGGCAATCAGCCAGAACACCGCCAGGGTGAGTTGGAAGAACGGTTCGGTGGGAATGGTCAGGGCGATGCCCGCCAGTCCCGCACCGATGAGTCCTTGCATGGCTGTAATCCACCAACGCTTGGTCTTGAGCAGGTCTACGAAAGGACTCCACAAGGGCTTGATGACCCAAGGCAGGTTCAGCCAACCGGTGTAGAAGGCCAGTTCAGCATTGCTGATGCCGAGTCGTTTATATAGAATGACCGACAGGGTCATGACGGCTACATAGGGTAAGCCTTGGGCAAAGTAGAGCGTGGGTATCCACGCCCAGGGTGAAGTCTTTTTCATAGATCTAGGGTAACGCCTTTCCGGGCGTTGGGGAATGTTCGTTGATAAGGTTTTCTGTTTCTCAGTTTTTCGGTTTCTTTGTTTCGCTGTTTCTCAGTTTTTCGGTTTTAGTAGTACCGGCGGATATCGGCCCCCTTGTAGTAGTGCAGCAGAATCTCGTCGTAGGTATAACCTTGTTCGCCCATGACGGCGGCCCCGATCTGGCACAAGCCGACGCCATGTCCCCATCCGGCTCCGCTGATGAGGAACCATTCGGGAATGCCGTCTTTCAGGCTGCCTTTGTCGACGACGAAGGCCGAGCTGAAAAGGTGCGTAGGCGACAGGGTGCGACGGATTTCGAGTTCCTTGCCGATGGTCAGCGTCTTCAGCGTGCCCACAATCTTGAGTTTGCTGATGCGGCCCGATTTTCCGCGTTGCACGGGAATCAGATCGATTATCTGTCCGTAGTCGCACTTGGTGTTCTGGTGAATCAGGTCGGCCAGTTCTTCCTGCGAGTAGCGGATTTGCCAGCGGTAGAAGTCGGTCGTTTCCTGGTCGTAGTTGTTCAGAATCTGTGCAATGACCTTCTTGTCGTGGGTGTTGCAGAACGAGGCAGGCGAGGTGCGTATCCAGCGTTCGGCTTCCTTCTCGTTCGAGAGGTCGGGCAGCGGATGGCGTTCTTCGGGTTCGGTGTCGCGGATGGTCGAGAGGTAGGGGAACTGCTTGTCCTCCCAGCAGCAGCCGTACTCTTCGGTAGCTCCGCCGCAGCACTTCGAGAAGCGGGCGTCGCAGATGCCGTTGCCATACATCAGCAGTTGGCCGCGGGTGGCCCGTACGGCTTCGGCGACCGCCGGACTCGAGGCCTTGGTGATGCCTTGGTAGCGTTGGCAATGGTCGTCGGCACACACGTCAAAGATGGTGTGGTCATCGCGGTCGTACCAGCGGATGTATTCCGAGTCGGTCTTGATGAAGGAAAAGAATCCTCCATCGCTTTCGCTGACGGCCTTGCGCTTCTCCATTTGGGCGAAGAGCCAGCTGCGCGACACGACGGCATGGGCTTTCAGGAACTCGAGCGACGAGGTGGCGCTCATTTCCGACGAGATGACACTGGTGAGGTAGTCTTCCACCGGCAGGAGGTTGATGGCGGTAATTTTTCCTTCATACACCACGAGTTTCAGGGTTCCCATGAAACTCTGGGTTTCCTGTCGCTCCCAATGGAAGTTGATGCCAATGGTCACATCGTGCAGTGAGAAAGAAGTACGTTCGTCGTGCGGGGTGAACGTCAGTTCACGATAGAGGTTGCCGTTCCATAGAATTCCTCCTTCACTGAACGCAACGGTCTGTTCGCCGCGGACGATTTCGCCTTTGGCAAAGAAGTTGCCGTTCAATGTGAAATGAATCTCTTGGGCATTGACGATGCCTACACTGATTTCGGGTTCTTTCATATCTTTGGATTGAATGGGTTCTATATATCGTATTTGTTTTCTTGGTTTGTTCTCAGTATGGGTGTTTCAGGGTGCTTTCGGGGCCTGGAAAGCTAGACCTTGCCGGTAGCGTGCGACGGTTGCGCGGGCTTCTTCGGCGGTGATGCCTACTTCTCCGAGGATTTGGCCTGCCTCTTCGGCCGTCAGTTGGGCAAAGTCTTCCGGGCGTGTGGTCACCAGAATGCCCGCCAGGTCGAGGGTACCCGGACTCAGCAGCCGTTGCGTGCCGTCGGTCGCCCAGAAGCAGTCGGGACGGTGTTTGCGGCGCGGGAAGACCAGGAGGGTTCCGCTTTCGACAAAGGTGTCGTCGGGGTCGGTCCAGGCTATCAGATTGAACGGGGTGTCCTCGCAGGCTTCTCCGGCAGCTCGTGGCAGGGCCTCGAGCAGACGCTGCAGCATGCCGTTGACTCCTGTCTGGGCATGGGTGTTGCGGTATTGCAGCAGGAAGACCGGCAGGGGATATTGCAGGTTGACCAGCAGTCGGCAGGTGTTCAGCTGTCGCAGGGTGGCTACCGGCGAATCGGGCGTGCTGCCGTCGTCGGCCAGTATCGACTGGTAGTCGACCAGCGTGGCTTCCCGTACCAGCTGTTCCAGCTGTCCGATGACCGGTACATCCGCCTTCCGCACGCCTTGCAGGTGCAGGTGGTCGGGTGCTGAGGCTCCGCAGCGCGCGCCGTTGTAGAAGAGGGCGTATGCAGGATGGGCTGCCAGCAGGCGCAGCACCTCGTCGAGTTGGTTCGGCCGCCATTGCTGGGGCCGGTGCTCGGCATGGATGTAGGTGAGGTGTCGGGGCAGGATGGGGTACGGATTGACGCAGAGCGTCCAGTCGGTTTGGGTGTCATATTCCGCTTGAGCTTCCGGACGGTTGGCCCGACACAGGAAACAGGGGCGCTGCCGGAGGCTTTCTGCATCCAGTTTCGCCTGCGAAGAGACTTTCCGGGTCGGGTTGTATTGGGTCCGGAACCGGTATCCGTGGAGGGTCAGTTCGCGCGTCTCCAATTGCTTCAGGGCTTCGTGATGGCTCTGCGCCAACGGCCAGGATGCCAGTTGCCCGTCGATGAAACGGTCGATGGCGGGGCTTTCGTCGGCTGTCCGGAGAGCCGCTTGCCGTCGGTTGTCCTGCTCCTGCTGGTTCAGGAAGCGTCGAGCCTCCAGTTCGCGTGTGCGCAGGCTGTCCTTGTATTGGTTGTTTGCATGGATGCGGTCGATGCTGAGGGCTGCGTCGGAGTTGCCTTCCCAGCGGCGGCACAGGTAGAGCACGTCGTAGATGCGTCCGATGCGGTACGAGCGGGTAAAGGCCAGTCCCAGGGCATAGTCCTCGCCGTAGCTCACGTTCGGAATGGGTATCTGGCGCAGAACGGGCGTGAAGAAGGCTCTCGGAGCCCCCAGTCCGTTGATGCGCAGGGCGTTGTTGTGCCCGTTCTCGGGTGTCCATTCGCGGTGGTCGATGAGGCCCGGAGGCAGGGTGTTCAGCTGGAAGTCGCACATGCGGTAGGTACCGATGACCATGGCACAGCGTTCCTGTCGGAACAGGTCGACGATGGTCTGCAGGGTATGCGGGTCGCTGTACAGGTCGTCACTGTCGAGCTGTACGGCATAGCGTCCGCAGGCGGGATGATGCACCGCCAGCGACCAGCAGCCACCGATGCCCAGGTCGTGGGTGTCGGGGATGAGGTGCACCACTTCCTTCCGGTCGTGGTAGCGGTCGATGATTTCCGTGGTGCCGTCGGTCGAGTGGTTGTCGACAATCAGGACATTGAACGGGAAGTCGGTTTCCTGCGACAAGGCCGACCGGATGGCGTCGTCGATGGTACGGGCGCGGTTGCGCACCGGAATGATGACGGAAGCCTCGCAGGCAAAGTCCCCCTCGGTAGGGTCAATCTGTTGGGTCCGCGGTTCCAGGTAGGCTCCCATGGCCTTCAGCTGTTGCGTGAAGGCCTGTTCCATTTCCACCTGTACGGCCCGGTTGCGCGGGTTCACGTAGTCGAACTGCTTTTCGCCCGAGGTGCGCAGGTCGTGTTCCACTTCCGTATAGAGGAAGCGGGGAATCCGCACCAGCTTCGTACAGCGGGCCAGAATCAGCCGGAGCTCATAGAGGGCGGCATACTGCCAGTCTTGGCTCAACAGTCGGGCGGCATACATCAGCCAGGCGCTGTCGAACATCAGCAGCGACCCGAAGTCGAAATCGTCGCGCACGCTGCCCGGCTGGTAGTCGGTGACGGGATGGGCCAGCCGTTCGCCGTTCTTCCACTCGTAGTGGTCGGCATAGACCAGGCCGCAGTTCTGTCCGGCAAAAGCGGCCACGATTTGTTCCAAGGCCTCAGGGGCCAGTTCCAGCGGCGAAGTCTGGGTATAGAGTAACGTATAGGGCGTATCAGCCAATGCAGCGATAGCTCGAACGGTAGCGGTGCTGTTCAAGGTATCGATGGGCAGTCTCACAGCCCCTTCCGGGAGTGAGATGTCGGGTAGGGAAGAGGGGGTCAGTAAATAGATACGGTCGACCAAAGGGCTCTTCTTCAAGGCTTCGACAGTCTGTGCTGTCGCGTTGCTGTCCTGATACAGGAGGAAGCAATTTACTGCATTTCTCATTAAGGAAGAATTTTATCACTGCAAATATAGAGAATATATCTTATTTTTTACCTACCTTTGTATGCTAATTCTCATTAGAATATACATGGAAACTCCAAAAACAGCTTTACTGGGTAAAACTTTGGATGAGGTTCAGCAGATTGTAAAGAACCTGGGTATGCCCAAATTTGCGGCCAAACAGATTACTTCTTGGCTGTACGACAAGAAAGTAACCACGATTGACGATATGACCAATCTCTCGCTGAAGCATCGCGAGGCCTTGAAGGAGGGATACGAGGTGGGAGCCTCTGCTCCTGTCGAGGAAATGCGTTCGGTAGACGGTACCGTGAAGTACCTGTTCCGTACGCCGACGGGCAATTTCATCGAGGCAGTCTATATCCCCGACGACGACCGGGCGACACTCTGCGTGTCTTCCCAGGTAGGTTGCAAGATGAACTGCAAGTTCTGTATGACCGGCAAGCAGGGCTTTACGGCCAATCTGACGGCCAACCAGATCCTGAACCAGATTTTCTCGATTCCCGAACGCGATACGCTCACCAACGTAGTGTTCATGGGCATGGGCGAACCGTTCGACAACCTGGACGAGGTGCTGAAGGTGCTCGAAATCCTGACGGCCGATTATGGCTATGCCTGGAGCCCGAAGCGCATCACGGTGTCGTCGGTGGGACTCAAGAAGGGCTTGGAGCGTTTCCTGAACGAAAGCGACTGTCACCTGGCCATCAGCATGCACACCCCGATTCCCGGTCAGCGCCGCGAACTGATGCCGGCCGAAAAGGCGTTCTCCATCACCGAGATTGTCGACGTGTTGCGCCGCTATGATTTCAGCAAGCAGCGCCGCCTGTCGTTCGAATACATCGTGTTCAAGGGCGTGAACGATTCGTTGGTCTATGCCAAGGAAATCGTCAAGCTGCTCCGGGGCATCGAATGCCGCATGAACCTGATTCGCTTCCATGCCATCCCGAACGTCGACCTCGAAGGAGTCGATATGGAGGCAATGGTGGCTTTCCGCGACTACCTGACGCAGCATGGGGTGTTTGCCACCATCCGGGCTTCGCGGGGTGAAGACATCTTTGCTGCCTGCGGAATGTTGTCCACGGCTAAACAACAGAAGGAGAAAGGTGTTTCCTTGGAATAAGGAAGATGGCCGGAAACCGGACGGAAGCGTGCTGGAAGTCCTTTCAGAGGGCGCTGTCCCGGTGTTCGCTGGGGAGAAGGCATCGCGCCGGAGCGATTTCGGTCTTTAGTTTAGAAACCATTTAATACCCGTTGAAAAATGAAACGAATGTTATTTTATTGGAGTTGTGCGCTGCTGATGGTGGTGCTGGCTTCGTGCAAGAAGGATGGCAAGGGATTGTTTACCCCCAATTCCAGCGGCCGGCCCTACGAGGTGCTGGCAGTCATCGACAAGGATATGTGGGAACGTCCTGCCGGACGGGCACTGTTCGACGTGCTCGATACCGACGTGCCGGGCTTGCCGCAGGCCGAACGCTCGTTCCGTATCTCGAATACCGACCCGCAGCATTTCGACCGCATCCTGAAAATTTTCCGCAACATCATCGTGGCCGACGTACAGGACATCTATACGCAACCCAAAATAAAGTTTACCCGCGACCTGTTTGCTTCGCCGCAGATGATCATGACCATCCAGGCGCCCGACGAAAAGTCGTTCGAAGAGTTCGTGACCCGCAACAAGCAGGTAATCATCGATTTCTTCGTCAAGGCGGAAATGAACCGACAGATTGCAGCCCTGAAGAAGAAACACAGCGACCTGGTGTCGACCAAGGTAGGCAGCATGTTCGATTGTGACATCTGGGTGCCGACCGAACTCGACAGCTACAAGCAGGGCAAGGATTTCCTGTGGGCATCGACCAACCGGGCTACAGCCGACATGAACTTCGTGATGTATTCCTATCCCTATACGGACAAGGATACGTTTACCAAGGACTATTTCATCCACAAGCGCGACTCGGTGATGAAGATCAACATTCCGGGACAGCTGGAAGGTATGTACATGGCCACCGACACGATGTTTGTCGATGTGAAGGACATTGCCGTGAAAGGGGAATATGCCCAGGAAGCCCGCGGATTGTGGCAGATGGAAGGCGACATGATGGGAGGCCCGTTCGTTTCGCATGCCCGTGTCGACCGTGCCAACGGTCGTGTGGTGGTGGTCGAAGCCTTCATCTATTCGCCCGAGAAAATGAAACGTAACCTGATGCGCCAGATGGAAGCATCACTCTATACGCTGCGCTTGCCCAACGAAAGTCTGATGGACGAAATCGTCATCAGTCCGAGTTCATCCATTACGGAAGAAAAACCGGATACGGCAGCCCTGGCAGCAACAGCCAATTGATTATCCACATAATATTTGAACATCGATGGAAGATAGCAACAAGATTCGGGTGGGTATCACTCACGGAGACATCAACGGTATCGGCTACGAGGTGATTTTGAAGACCTTCTCGGACCCGACCCTATTCGAATGGTGTACACCTATTCTATATGGCTCGCCCAAGGTGGCAGCCTATCACCGCAAGGCGTTGAACCTGCAGACCAATTTCAGCATCGTCAATTCGCTCGACGAGGTGCAGGACGGTCGGCTGAATGTGCTGAACTGTACGGACGACGAACTGAAGGTGGAACTGTCCAAGCCCACTCCCGAGGCGGGAAAGGCGGCGCTCGATGCGCTGGAAACAGCCTTGAAAGATTACCGGGACGGAGAAATAGACGTGCTGGTGACAGCCCCCATCAACAAGCATACCATCCAGTCGGATACGTTCCATTTCCCGGGACATACGGAATACATCCAGGAACGTGTGGGCGACGGACGCAAGGCGCTGATGATTCTGCTGAAGAACGACTTCCGTGTGGCATTGGTGACCGGTCATGTGCCGGTGCGCGAAATTGCACAGGAACTGACGCAGGAACTGATTATGGAGAAGTTGGCCATCTTCCACCGTTCGCTGAAGCAGGATTTCGGTATCGACAGCCCGCGCATCGCGGTGTTCTCGTTGAACCCCCATGCCGGCGACGACGGACTGCTGGGTACCGAGGAAAAGGAAATTATCGTTCCGGCCATGAAAGCCATGGCTGCGAAGGGTGTCTTGAGTTTCGGTCCGTATCCGGCCGACGGTTTCATGGGTTCGGGCAACTATACGCACTTCGACGGAATTTTGGCCATGTACCACGACCAGGGTTTGGCTCCGTTCAAGGCCATGGCCATGGACGAAGGGGTGAATTTCACGGCCGGACTGCCCATTGTGCGCACCTCGCCTGCCCACGGCACGGCTTATGACATTGCCGGACAGGGTGTGGCTTCGGAGGACTCGTTCCGCCAGGCCATCTACGTGGCTATCGACGTGTTCCGCAACCGTGAACGGGAGCGGGAAATCCATGCCCGTCCGTTGCGCAAGCAATATTACGAAAAGCGCGACGACAGCGACAAACTGAAGCTGGATAGCGTGGATGAAGATTGATGCTTTCGGATGCTTTCGGGCGGACGAAAGTCGTGCTTAGCTGCCGGTGAAGGCTCCTGCCTGTGGCAAGGTAGGAACCTTCACCGGCAGTTTGCGTCTCGTTCCGGATGGGAAGGAGCGATTGCTGTGTGTGTTTTTTGGAATGAAAGGATAGTCCCTGAAGAGGAGGCGGATTGAAGCAAGGCCTGTCCGGGGATAGGGTTGTCCGATGACGAAGTTGCCTGACGAAAAGGCCGCTTGAAGGAAAAAGTTGAAGGGAAAAGGAAAAGAAGGTTGGATGAAAGACAAGTATCGTAATCTGTTTCTGGGCTTTGGCATTGCAGCCATTGTCCTGATGCTTTGCACGTTTGATGTGGAGTACGACGAGCTGTGGGCCCATCTGCGCACGGCAGGTATCTGGTTTCCGGCGGTGGTCGGGTTGTGGGTGTTCATTTACCTGATGAACGCTCTTTCGTGGTATCTGCTGATCCGTGACGGAAGCAGCCGGACTTCCATTCCTTTTTGGAAGGTCTACAAGCTGACGATTACGGGATTTGCCCTCAACTATGCTACGCCGGTGGGCTTGATGGGGGGAGAACCCTATCGTATATTGGAACTCACTCCGTATGTCGGAGGCAGCAAGGCCACCTCATCGGTCATCCTCTATGTCATGATGCACATCTTTTCGCATTTCTGCTTCTGGTTCTTTTCCATCTTCCTTTTCCTGGCGTTGCATCCCGTCGATGTTCCCATGGGTATGCTGTTGGCCAGTGTCGGCGCTTTCTGTCTGTTGGCCATTTATTTCTTCCTGAAGGGGTACCGGAACGGGATGGCCGTGCGCACGCTGCGTGTGCTGCAGCACTTGCCCGGCATGAAGGCGTGGGCCCGTCGGTTTTTGGCCGAGAAACGCGACACCCTCGAGCGGGTCGACCGCCAGATAGCCGAGTTGCACCGTCAGCGTAAATCGACCTTCTGCCTGTCCCTCCTGCTGGAGTTTTCGGCGCGTGTGGTGGGCTGTCTCGAAGTCTATTGGATACTTCGCATCCTGACGGACGATGTGAGCTTTGCTACCTGCATCCTTATCATGGCCTTCACGTCGCTGTTCTCCAACCTGTTCTTCTTTTCCCCTATGCAGTTGGGCGCCCGCGAAGGCGGTTTTGCCCTGGCCACCGGCGGACTGGCTTTATCGGGTGCCTGGGGCGTCTATACCGGACTCATCACCCGTGTGCGCGAAATGGTCTGGATTGTGATTGGGGTTTTGTTGATGAAAGTAGGCAATGGAGGACCTTCCCCGAATGGCGGAGATACCCTTTCGCATTCGTCCTAATGTATGGCTCTTCACGTCCTAACGTGTGGGCTTTCACGTCCTAATGTGTGGGCTTTCACGTCCTAATGTGTGGGCTTTCACGTCCTAACGTGTGGGCTTTCATGTTATAATGTATAGGCCTTCACGTCCTAACGTGCAAAATGGCACGTTAGGACGAGGGGCTCCAAGGATCCTTTTCAAGGATGTTTTTTGCGGATAGGAAATGTCGTTTTCAAGAGGAGTGGTTAGAGGAGTGGTTAGAGGAGTGGTTCAGTTGAATCGGTAAGCAGCTTTGCGTACTTCCTTCACGGACCGGAAGGGCTTGGAGGGTTTCAGGTGCTTCTGCAGGAACTGATAGATGGAGAATCGGATTTCAGATGCCAGTCTGGTATCGACCCGGTCGAAGGAGTGGGCGCCCGGAGCCCGCTGGAAAATCTTGTAGTCAAACTTCTTGTCGTGCGCCTTCAAGGCATGGATCAGATGTTCCACTTCGACCACATTGACGTCATCGTCGCTGGTATTCGTGTAGATGAGCAACGGATCCTGCAGTTTTTCGGCATTCCATACCGGAGAGCGTCGTTTGTATTCACCGATGTTTTCGTAAACGGTCTGTCCGATGTGGTTGGTGTCGGAAAAGATTTCCCGATAGTCCTGTTCATGATAGCCCAGACGGGTGATGATGTCGCTGACCGGTACTCCGGCAAAGCCGCATGCATATTTTCCCGGATAGTTCATCAGGTTCATCAGTGTAATCATGCCGCCGTGGCTCCAACCCATGATGCCGACGCGCGATCCGTCTACGATGTCGTAATTTTCGACCATATAGTCACGGCTCACCAATACATCTTCGTTTTCCAATCCTCCGTAGTCGATGTTGTCGTACACAGCCTCGCCGTAGCCTGTACTTCCCCGGTATTCAGCCGAAACCACGATGTATTCCTGGGCTACCAGTTCCCGGACGATGTGCGCGTAATAGGTCGAGAAATCGGCGTGTACACCGCTGTGAGGCAATACAATCAGTGGATATTTCTTGTTCTCTTGAACACTTTTCGGGATGAATACATAGGTCCAGAATTTCAATTCGTTGCGGGCGCTCATGGCCGTCGGGTTCGATTCTTTCCAACGCGCCGGTCCACACAAATACACTTTGTCAATGTAGGCCAGATCGCCTACCTTTTCATACCACAACACATCGTCAATCTTCTTTTCCAACACTTTCATCGAGTGATAGGACTGAGCCTGGGCGGCTCCACCCAAGAACAGGCACCATAAAGATGCCCACATCAATAAGGTTTTCATCGTCATTCCGTACAGTTTTAAGTTTAACAAAGGTTCAAAAATGGTTCAATAAAGGTTCAACTAAGGTTCGATAAAGGTTCAACGAAGTTCCAACGGAGCTCCAATAAAGGCTACGTGCGGTTTCTGCAAGGCTCGAAAAAGACTTGGTACAGCTCCTGCAAAGGTGCAGCGAGCTTAGTCTGAGCGAGCTTGGTCTGCACTGGTTGCTCTGTGCGGGTTTGTTCTGAGTGAGCTTATTCAGTGCGGGTTTGCTCTGCACAAGCTTGGTCTGCGCGGGTTTGCTCTGGGCAAGCCTATTCAGCGCGGGCTTGGCCTGTACAAGCTTGGTCTGCGCGAGCCTGGTCTGTAGCAAAGATACTCTTTTTTTTCATTACTTTCCTTATTCCTCCTTTCTTCTTCCCTAAATCTTTCCTTGTTCCCTCTTTCTTTCTCTCTGATTTCTTCTTCTTTCTCCCTCCCTCCCTGGTTTCTTCTGCTTTCTCCCGTTTTTGTCCTTTCCTCCCTCTTTTCTCGGGTGAGTGGTTGGAGGCAGGATGGCTAAAGGTGTTTCTTGGAGGGAATGTGCTTCTTTGGCTGTACGTGTATCTTTGGCTGTACGTGCTTCTTTGGCTGTACGTGTATCTTTGGCTGTACGCGTATCTTTGGCTGGATGTGTATCCTTGGCTGGATGTGTATCCTTGTCTGAATGTATTTTTTATCTGAAGGCTGAAGGTACTTCTTTCTTTCGAGGTTGAAGCTACTTCTTTCCCTGAAAGAGGATGAAGGCTGGGGTAGGGGCTCTTGGCTGTCGAAGGGAAATGGGCCGATGCGGGGAGTTGGGATGTCCCTTTTGTGTAACGTTCGGTGAAATCCGCTGTCTGCGGGAGTTTTTTCGGCCATTCTGTCTTGTTGTCTGCGGTAGAATTTGTAATTTTGTCGTATAATAGCATGAATATGGTTCGATCAGAAATACAAAACGTAAAACTCAGATTTGGCATTATCGGCAATGCTGAAGGGCTGAACCGTGCCATTGATGTAGCCATCCAGGTGGCACCCACCGATTTGTCGGTGCTGATTACCGGTGAAAGCGGGGTAGGTAAGGAGAATTTTCCCCAAATCATCCATCAGTTCAGCCGGCGCAAGCATGGGCAGTACATTGCCGTGAACTGTGGGGCCATTCCCGAAGGAACGATTGACTCGGAACTTTTCGGTCACGAGAAGGGAGCCTTTACCGGCGCCATCAGCGACCGCAACGGTTATTTTGCCGAAGCGAACGGAGGGACCATCTTCCTGGACGAAGTGGGCGAATTGCCCTTGGCTACCCAAGCGCGCTTGTTGCGTGTGCTCGAGAGCGGTGAGTTCATCAAGGTGGGCTCGTCGAAGGTGCAGAAGACCGATGTGCGCATTGTGGCGGCCACGAACGTGAACCTCACCCAGGCCATCGCCGACGGACGGTTCCGCGAGGACTTGTACTACCGTCTGAACACGGTGCCCATCAAGATTCCGCCTTTGCGCGAACGGGGCGAGGACATTGCCTTGCTCTTCCGCAAGTTTGCTTCCGACTTTGCCGAGAAGTACCGCATGCCGAGCGTGCAGCTGACCGACGACGCCAAGTCGTTGCTGATGGCCTATCCCTGGCCGGGCAACGTGCGCCAGTTGAAGAACATCACCGAACAGATTTCGATTATCGAGACTAACCGCGATATCACGGCCGAGATCCTGCGCAACTACCTGCCCGAACTGCCGGTGAGCAGTGGACTGCCGGCCCTGCTGGGCATGAAGCCCGAAGCGGGCAAGACGTTCGGCAGCGAGCGGGAAATCCTCTACCAGGTGCTGTTCGATATGCGGCGCGATGTCACCGAACTGAAGAAACTGGTGAATACCTTGATGGCCGAACGCGGCATGACTTCGGTGGCGCAGCCCCCTTCCACGGCGGCGGTGCCCTATTATCCCGACCCGACGCACAACCTGATGACCACGGTGGTGCCTACGGCTGTGCCTGCCTCACCGGCTACCACGATTATCCCGGCCAGTACCACCAAACCGGTGCGTCCGGCCGACGACGATATCCAGGATACCGAGGAACTGGTGGAAGCAGAAACGCTGTCGCTGGATGAAGTAGAAAAGGAAATGATACGGAAAGCGCTCGACCGTCATCATGGACGCCGTAAGCATGCGGCCAAGGACCTGAACATTTCCGAGCGCACCCTTTATCGTAAAATCAAAGAATATGGCTTGGAATAACAAACTGAAATTCATGGCTTTGGGCTTGGTCGTGGCACTGATGGGTGTCCTGACAGCCTGCTCGGTGTCTTATAAATTCAACGGCTCGTCCATCGACTACACCAAGGTGAAGACGATTTCGTTCGACAATTTCCCGAACCGCTCCATCGGCTTTGTGTGGGGTCCGATGGAAACGATGTTCAATATGGCGCTGCAGGATATCTATATGCAGCAGACGCGTCTGACGCAGGCCAAGCGCGGAGGCGACTTGCAGCTCTCGGGCGAAATCACCAACTACGATGCCATCAACAAGGGTATCAGTTCGGACGGACGTTCGAATATGGTGGAACTGCGCATGACGGTGAAGGTGAACTTTGTGAATACGGTCAATCCGATGGAAAACTTCGAAGGACAGCAGTTCACGGCCAGTCGCGAGTACGAGTCTATCCAACAGCTCACCGCCGTACAGGACCAGTTGGTGCAGCAGATGATCAAGGACATTGTGGAACAAATCTTCAATGCGACCGTTGCCAATTGGTAAGGAAGGAGTCTGCCTAGGATGACACAACAACAAATCTTTGAATGGCTGGAGCATCCCGAACGCCTGAGTCGGGAGACGTTGTGCGAGTTGCGTACGCTGCTGGCCCGCTATCCCTATTTCCAGACGGCTCGTTTGCTGTATCTGAAGAACCTCTTCCTGCTGCACGACCCTTCGTTTGCCGAGGAGTTGCGCAAGGCGGCGTTGTACATCAGCAATCGCCGGATGCTGTTCTACCTGATCGAGGGGGAACGCTTCTCGCCGGCTTCTTTGGAGGTGAAGGAGGCCCCGAAGGAGGAAACGCTGGACCGGACGCTTTCGCTCATCGACTCGTTCCTGGCCACTTTGCCCGACGAGCCGGCGGTGCCGCTCGAAATACCGATGGATGTGGCGGCGGTAACGACGGACTATACTTCGTTGTTGCTGCAGGACGATGGCCATACGGACGAGAATACCCCTCGATTGAAAGGTCAGGCATTGATAGACGAGTTTATCGGCAAACAGCAGGAAAAAGAACAGGAGTCCCTGGTAGGCTCTGAACCGAAATCGGCTTCTTCTGCTGAAACTGGAACAGCAGTCTGTCTTGAACCGCAAGAAGTTCGTTCTTCGAATTCCGATTCGCCAGACGCTCTTGCTTCGAATTCTGATTCGCCAGACGCTCTTGCTTCGAATTCTGATTCGCCAGACGCTCTTGCTTCGAATTCCGATTCGCCAGACGCTCTTGCTTCGAATTCTGATTCGCCAGACGCTCTTGCTTCGAATTCTGATTCGCCAGACGC
>AMCI01000385.1_pt1 | contig 17559 bp, 10 predicted proteins | sample 419838 | NCBI WGS metagenome assembly AMCI01 (sample SAMN01090643, study PRJNA158313) | gut metagenome
GGACACCCTACACATTTTATATGAAATGAAGTTTATGCCGGACACGTTGGACCGTACCCGTTTTGACAAACGGATGTTGTTGCTGGAGATTGGAGAAAAAGGACTTTCCCGCTTTACCGAGTATAACAACTGGCGCCAAGATTCTGTGCATGTGGCCCGAACCCAAAACGGAAAAATCTCCGATTTGGATTTGATTGAGGTACGCAAACAGGGAGGAAGAGTTTACGACCGCTACCACCTGTTGAAGGGCTACCCGGATGCATCCCACCTGCAGCTTATCGGGTTTGCCGGAATCGACAAGTTTGTCTATACCGAAGAAATGCCCAACTTCCAGTGGCAATTGAAGCCTGCTGAAAAGAAGGTCATCGGCGGCTACACCTGCTCACTGGCGGTAGGCAACTATGCCGGCCGTACCTACCAGGCCTGGTTTACCACGGAGATTCCGGTCAGCACCGGTCCATGGAAACTGGGAGGTCTGCCTGGACTGATTCTGGAAGCTGAAGATACAGCAGGTGAATACATCTATACCTGTACCCGTATTCAGAAAAAGAAGGGATACATTGCCGTTCAAGGCATGGATACTGCTTACAAGACTACACGGGAGCGCTTCCTGAAAGCCTTCCATCGGGCCAAAAGCAACCCGGGGGCCGTCATACAGAGTTTAGGAGACAAAGTACAGGGACAACATCTGAACAAGAAAGGAAAAAGACGTGCCTTTAATCCCCAGGAGAAATACTAAGGCGATACACGTCTGGATTCTTCTCGGCTTGCTTTTGGGCAGCAGCAGACTCCAGGCGCAGACGGTCGTGTCCGGCAGCATCAAGGACCGACCGTCCGGCAGACCTTTGTCTGAAGTCATCTGTACCCTTTCTTCCCTCACCGACGGATCGCTGCTTCAATATGGCATCACCAATGCGGAAGGAACCTACCGTTTATCCTTGAAACACCCGGCCGACTCGCTGCTGCTGGAAGCCAGAATTTTGGGATTCAAGAGCATCCAACTGCACATTCCCAACCGTACGCAAACGCAGCATCTGCTGTTGGAAGAAGAAGGCTTTCAGATTCGGGAAGTGGTTATCAAACCGGAGGTCATCACCCAACAAGGAGATACCATCCAGTACAGGGTGGCCTCGTTCCGCAGTGCCAAGGACACCTACATCCGCGATGTCATCCAGAAGTTACCCGGTGTGGAAGTCAGCGAAAGCGGTAAGATTTCCTACATGGGTAATCCCATCAACAAGTTCTATATTGAAGGTATGGACTTGTTGGGAGGCAAATATGCCCTTGCCAGCAACAGCATTCCTGTGGATGCAGTGGAAAGTGTGCAGATTCTGGAGAATCACCAGTCGGTCCAGGCATTGAAGGAAGTCAGCTTTACCGACAGAGCCGCCTTGAATTTGAAAATCAAACAAGGAAAGAAACTGCGTCCCATCGGAAGAGTATCGGCTGGCGTCGGTTTCGATGAAGAAGAGATGAAATATACGACCGACATCACCCATTTACGGTTGAAAGGTGAACGTCAGAATCTGACAGCGCTGAAGCTGAACAATCTGGGCCGGTTATTGGGCTCGGAATTGATGGACCATACCTATGCTTACCATAACGGAACCTTGCTGGATCCTTTGGCGGACACCCCGTCTGCCTTGGTCAATCCTAGTTTGGGCTACACTCCTCCCGAAATCCGTACGCATTCGGTATTCAACGATTCAAAATCCTTCTCCTACAACCAAATCCTTCCCTTGAAGGCCATGTCTCAACTGCGCATCCAGGCCAGTTATCTGGATGAAAAGACCGAAGGCTACCAACAGGAACGTACCCTGTATGGCTATTCGGAAGAGAATCCACGGGAAATCGTAAGGGAGCAATCTTCGTGGCAACAGATCCGACAAGCCAGCATGCTGCTCAACTGGACACACAATGCCGAGAAACGCTACCTGGACAATCGGCTGCGGATAGCCGGTGAATGGTCGGAGGCCGGCGCACAGTTGCGCGGTACTGAACTGTCGGAACAGCGGTTCGACCAACCTTACTTTTTAGTGGAAAACCAGCTGAAAGCCATTGGGAAATGGAAGAAAGACTATCTGAATCTCCAATCCTTTCTTCGTTTTCATCGATTGCCCCAAGAAGCCCGATTCGATGAGGCGACAGACTCCCTGATTGAGCAATATCGGAGTGAAGAACTTTTCAGCACGCGCAATGAGATCAGTTTCAACAAAGGAATGGGTTATACCACCTTTTCTTTGGGAGCAGGCGTCAAGGCCGAAACGAACGAGTTGCATACAGATATGAGAAGTAAGCCAGCCCTACTGAAAGACTCGCTTGTCCATTCCCAAGAAAAATACCAGTTGGCAGAGTGGTATGTGAATCCTTCCTTTCACTACAAGCGTCCCCGTTTTGCCTTTACACTGTCACTGCCCTTCTCCGGCTATCTGCTGAAAGTAAAAGGACAGTCCGAGAAAAAGAATAAGCATCACCGGTACTCGTTTTTGCCTTCGTCCCACCTGAACTGGAAACTGCATCCTTTTTGGGAACTGAGTGCATCGGCCAGCTATAGCCGACAGCCTTCCGACTATCGGAACCTGAACGACTGCTACTATTACCTCAACCGAAGCACATTGCGGCACGGGAATCAGACGCTGGAAGTAAAGGAACAATGGCGCGGACGGATGAATCTTTCCTACCGGAATGCCTTGACTGCCCTGTTCTCGCGGCTGACCTTCTTATACAACCGTCAATCGTCCAACCTGCTTTCGGGATACGACTTCATAGGTTCACAAGTCGTCAGGACCCTTGTATCCGGACGACACCGTTATACCTCCTATGCGGTCACTGCCCAGATGGGGAAAATGATCGATGCCCTTCAAACCAATCTGAGCTTGACAGCCGGCTTTACCCATACGGACTTTACCAACTATCAAAACACGGCCATTCAACAGCTGACCACCCAAGCCGGCTATGTGAATCTTTCCTCTCATACCCGGTTCACGCGTTGGTTGGAAAGCTCCCTGGCATGGCAAAGCATCGGTTCGCATACGCGCGGAGGAGACACCTATTGGATGCACCAACTGCAAACCGATTTCACCTTTTCGTGGGACCGGTGGTTATCCACCCTGAAGGTGGACTATTCCAGCAACGCTGTCTCGCCTACCCAGCAGAAGCAGACTGCCTGGTTATCGGCATTCCTGCAATATAAACTGAAGAAAGAAATACAATTGGAATTGGCCGCAGAAAATTTGTTGAACACCCAGACCTACCGTTACCGGACCATTCAGGGAATCAATCAAATCGATGCATGTTATCTGCTTCGTCCCCGCCAAATTGTACTCAAGTTCAACTTTCAGTACTGACAGTTACCACACTTTCTATTGAATTGTGCTTGCCTTTAGTCCTATCCTTATTTCTTCTCCGGAAAGCGGATGCGAAAACGGGTGAGGCCATCGGGATAGGTGCGCAAGGAAAACGTGCAGTCGTGCTTCAGCAGCACCTCGCGGATGAATAGCAGACCGATGCCCTGACCGTTCGGTTTCGTCGAGAAGAACGGACTGAACAGTTTGTCCTCCACTTCCTTCGAGATGCCGGCTCCGGTATCGGCTATCTCGAGCAGCGGCGGAACCGCCGACGTACGGATAAAGATGGTACCTTCCCGACCGATGCTCTCGGCGGCATTCTTCAGGATATTCACCAGCACCTGCTCGAACAAGGTAGGATCGAGCTGCACCTTCGGCGCCTCGGGCGACAGTTCCAGGTGCAAGGCAATCTGCCGTTCCTGACACAACGTCTCCATGAAACGCTTGCACATTTCCACCCGCCCGTTCAGGTCGGCTTCCTGCAGCTGTGCTTCGGGAATCTTCACCACATTGGCAAAATTGGTAATGAAACGGCTCATGCCGAAACAGCGGTCGGAACAGACCTGCATCACTTCGCGCAAGTCGTCGGTATCGTCCATGCCTTCCAAAGCGTCGCCTACCGTGTCGAGCGTCGAGGTAACCCCGGCTACGGTGTTGTTCACTTCGTGGGCAATCATGCGGATGACCTTCTCGTAGGCTTTCTTCTCGGCCTTCATCACTTCCGAGGTGAGACTCTCGACCAGGATGAACGGATGGGCAAAGCCCCGGTCGACGAACGACAGACGCGAGCAGCGGTAGATTTTCGAGTCGCCCAACCGGATGGTCCGGGTCGTGTCCTTGGGCAAGGCGGCTATCTCCTGCGCCAACGGCGAAGGCAGTTCGCTCAACAGCCGACCCGTCACGTCCGTATGGTCGTCGCATTCCAGGAAACGGCGGGCAGCGGCATTCAGCATCGACAGCTGACCGTCGAAAGTGAGGATAATCACCCCCATGGGCGACACACTGATGAGCAGGTCGAGGAAATGGTTCTGCTCGCGCAACCGCAACCGCTCGTCCTTCAACTGGTCCATCATGCGGTTGAAAATCTGCACCAGCCGGTCTGCCTCGCGCTGCCCCACGGGCGCCAGCCGACTGCTGAAGTCCTGTGCCCGCAACAGGTCCATCCCATTGCCGATAATCTCGAGCGGTTTCACCACCTTCCGGTAAAAGAACACCAAATAAAGCAAGGCCAAGGTTACCACACCCTCACCGACATAAAACCAACTCCCTCCCTCGCGTACCGTCAGTACCAGAAGAAGAGACCAGGCCGTCAGCAGCAATCCGGCCCATAGAAAGAAAAAATATTTCAACCGCATCCTTCAGTCAACCGATTATTGATTATTCATTCACGACGATGTGATATTTCTCCAACCGCCGATAGAGCGAAGCCCGGCTGATGCCGAGGGCCACCGCCACCTGCGACAGGTTGTTATGGTATTTCTCCAAGTTGCAGAGGATGGTCTGGCGTTCCAGTTCCTCCAGCGTCATCCCTTCCAACCCCTTGGATTCCGCAACCGGTTCGGCAACGGGTCGCTGATACTGCGCCTCGAAGTCGGCCGCCGTCAGACAAGTCTTGCCGCTCACCAGCAGGGTGCGCTCCACCAGGTTCTTCAGTTCACGGATGTTGCCGGGATAAGGCAAACGCGACAGAAAGTCGAACGCCTCGCGGCTGAAGTCGACCGCCGGCAGCCCGTTGCTTTGGCACAGCTGTTCGGCAAAGTGACGCACCAGCAAGGGAATATCCTCGCGACGCTCGCGCAAGGCCGGCAGGTGGACAGTAATCAGGTTGATGCGGTAGAACAGGTCCTCGCGGAAGGTATGTTCCTGCACCCGTTGCGGCAGGTCGGCATTCGTGGCACTCACCACGCGGATATCCACCTTACGCGGACGGCTGTCGCCCAATACCTCGAAGGTCTGCTCCTGCAGCACGCGCAACAGTTTCACCTGGCAACTCACATCCAGGTCGCCGATTTCATCCAGGAAGATGGTGCCTTGGTCGGCCAGTTCGAAGCGGCCGATGCGGTCGGCGGTAGCATCCGTAAACGCCCCTTTCTTGTGACCGAACATCTCGCTCTCGAACAACGACTGCGAGATGCCCCCCAGGTTCACCTTGACGAACGGCTTCTTCGCCCGGCGGCTGTTGCGGTGCACGGCCTGTGCAATGAGTTCCTTGCCCGTACCGCTCTCGCCGGTGATCAGCACCGAAGCATTCGTGCGGGCAATGCGCTCAACAGTAGCCAGTACCTCCAGCAAGGCAGGACTGCGGCCCACGACGCCGCAGCGGTCGAAGGACGCTTCTTCCCCCGCTACCGGCTCCTCCTTCGGGGCCGCAGACGGACTGCCGGTCAGTTCCAGGGCCGTCTCGATACGCTGCATCAAGGCCACATTGTTCCACGGCTTCGTCACAAAGTCGAACGCCCCGGCCTGCATACCCTGCACGGCCAACTGGATGCTCCCCCAGGCCGTCATCAGGATGACAGGCACCCGGGGTCGGAACAGCTTCACCTGCTTCAGCAATGTCAGCCCCTCCTCACCGCTGGTCGAGAGGGAAAAGTTCATATCCATCAAAATCAGTTGCGGTTCCACGGCCCGGACCACCTCGATGGCCTCCTTCGGACCGGCGACCGCCTGCACCTCGTAGTGCGCCCGCTTCAACATGAAGCCGAGCGAGGAACGGATGGCGCTATCGTCGTCTATAATCAATATCATGGTAGAGTCTATTTAGGCAGAAGCCGTCGACCGGAACTTCCGCCCCACAAAATTACACAATTCTTCCGAAAGGGAAGTCCACTTCCTTCGTAAATCCGACCTCCAGCCACCGAACAAGGGTAGCGGGGCCAGTCCGCCTCAGGGCTGCTTGATGATCCGTTCAAAATCGGCATCGATCGACCGGTCAGCATGGAAGTCCCACAAGGTCAGGCTGCGCAACTGGTAATAGTAATACCAATAATAGAACAGCTCGTTGATGTGCTTCTCGCGGGCCTCATCCTTCTTCGCCTGCGAATCGTTCAGGTCGAGGGTCGAGATTTTCCCGATCATGAACGTCTCGACATTCGTCCGGTAGCGGCGCTGCGCAATGCGGTCGGCACTGTCGGCCAGGCGAAGTTGCATCTGCTGGTTGTTGAACTGTTCCACCAGGATGAACAGGTTCTGGTTGAAGTTCATCGTCTCCTGGCGCAGCCGGCTCTCGGTCACCTGCCGGTTGCTCTCGGCGATCTTCACCTTGCCCCGGCGCTTGCCCCAATCCACCAGCGGAATCTTCACCCCGACCTCGACCACCTGGTTCGTCTTCAAGCCCTGGTACGCATTCCGGAATTCCCGGTCCGTTCCCGTCAGTCCCACCTGGGCAAAAAGCTCAATCTGACGCAAGTTCCCTTTTGCCTTGGCCACCTCATAGTCCGCCTCCAGCTGCCGGCGTCGGATGTTGTGGGCAAAGGAGTTGTTGGCCAACGCCTTCTGCAGCACCGCATCGTAGAACAGCTGCACATGCGGCAACGTATCGGGCACCACCGGTTCCAGTTCCTCGTCCTCGCCCAAGGCCAGGAACGAACGCAACTGGAACATCTGACTCTTCAGGTTACTCTCGTTCTCCGTCAAGGCCGACCGGGCCTCCAGCACATTCAGTTCCAGCTGCAGCAGGTCGTTCTCACTGATCTGCCCCATCCGCCGTTTCGCCTGGGCCACCTCGTACAGTTTGTCGGCATTCTGCAGGTTTTGTCGGGCAATACCCACGTTCTCCTTCGCCAGCAGCAGGTTGAAGAAATGATTGATGGTGTTCATCGTCACCTCTTCGGTAGCCGACAGGAAAGCCGCCTTCGCTTCGGCGTAGCGTACCGGTTCGATGCGTCGGTTCCACTTGATGTGGTTCACCCCGAAGATGGGCTGCGACAGCGTCAAGGCCACCGGTACCGACATATAGCGTTTCGACTTGTCGCCATCCAGTTGCTTCATGAAGTCGAGCGACGTGTTCAGCGAAAGCTTTCCCCCCGTAAGCCAGATGTTCTGGTCGATGGAGAGCTGTCCGTTCATGCTCAAGTTATTGGTGCGCACGTAGGTGTACGACCCGTTCTCCTGCAGATAGGCACTGTACTGCTTGCTATAGTCGGGCAAGGTAGCCTGGAAAGTCAGTTCCGGCAACAGGTCGGCCCGGAAGGTACGGTATTCCCAATACGCGGTCCGCAGTTCGTTGAGGGCCACCGCAGCATCCACACTTTGCACCCGAGCCAAGGTGATGGCCTCGTCGAGGGTAATCGGCCGCCGGTGCATCCCGGCAGTCGATGCCTGGGCCTGTACCTGCCCCCCCTTCTGTGTCTGCGGCTGCACTTGCGACAGTTCCTGCGCCTGCAGGCTACCCGCCAGAAGCAGTCCGCAGCCTATACCTGCCACCCACTTCCGCCAACGGGTCTGTCCTTCGTTTCGTTTTACGCTATCTTTGTTTTGAGTCACGCTATTTTTGTCTGTTTGTTGATTCATGGTTCTATCTGTTTATATAAAGTCTATTCATCGTGCAAAGCCACGGCCGGCTGGATGTTCATGGCCTTACGGGCCGGAATGCCGATACCGATGGCCATCATCAGTGCAATCAGCAAGGCGCTGCCCAGGGCACAGCACAACAGACGGTCCACCTCGAGAGTTGTCCCGTTGCGCCAGCTGTTCAGTTCGAAATAGGCCAACAACGTATCCAGCCCCAGGGCCCACGGCGTGATGACGGCCAACAGCAGGAAGCCTTCCACCAGCAGGCGACGGAAGACCGCCCCGTCGGTCGCTCCCAACGCCTTGTGCAGGGCTATCTCCTTGCGGCGCTGCTGCGTGCGGAACCAGAACGTACCCAGCAGGCCCAGGAAGATGTTCAGCAGCAGAAAGCCCATGCCGAACAGGTAGTTGCGCAGCTCGTTGCTGTAAATCTGCTGGAAATTCCGGCGCAGTTCCTGAAAGCTGCGCACGTCGCTGATGTAGAGGTTGCCCACGCGGTACAGCTTTTCACTGTCGGCTTTCAGGCGAGCAATGAAGTCGCGGTCCTCGCCTTCCTTCACCCGGATGCAGAGTTCGTTGTCATCGTTGATCCAATCCTCGGATAGCCAATTCAGGTTGAAGACCATACTGTTGCTTTCGAAACCCTGTTCATAATCGTGATAGCGAACGTTCTGCAGGGCCGCTCCCAAACGAAAGCTTTGGGTGGTATCGCCATCCAACCGGAAACCGTCTTTCCCCACCAGGGAAGTCAGTCTGATTCCGTAGCGCCGTTCGTACAGGTTGTCCGAAGCCAGCAGTTCACCTTTTTCCAGCATGGCCGCCAGTTGGTCGGGCGTTTCTCCACGGGTGCCCTGATACCGGAATACGCGCACAAAGTCGGGGGTCACCATCCGTCGGATGACATACCGGGGACTCTGCAAGGTGTCATACGTCACATCGGCTCCCGAATTGCTGCCGTTGTAAGGATAAGAGTTCTGCGACAAGCTCACCGCCTCCACTTCAGGCCGATGCCGCAACCGGTCGACCAGTTCGCGCACTTCGTCGCACAATTTATGCGTCTCGTTGTAAGGCTGATAGTCGGCCTGCTTGTCGGTCAGTACCTCCATCTTCACCAGGTAACAATGCTCGGTATCGAAGCCCCGGGGCTCCAGGTAAGTGGCGATACGGACATACAACAGGTCAGTCACATACCACAGGACCACGCTCACCACCAACAGTTCCAAGGCCAACCACAGATTGCTGCGCCATTCATTCCGCAGCTGGGTAAACAATTTCTTTTCCATATTCTTTTTCCTCTCTTTCGATGTCCTTCTTTTCTTAATGCAAGGTACCGCCAATGGCATTCACAATATTCATCCGCGAAGCCCGCCACGCCGGGATGCCGGTGCTCAGCAGGTTGAGCACGAAGCAGAACCCCAGCGCCATCAGGAACGTAGACGGATGAATCAGGATGGACGCATCCACCTGGGGCGGTACCAACGTATAGCTGAACTCCTGGGCAAACAGGAATTCATTCCCCAGATAGGCAAAGGCCACACTCAGCAGCAGGCCGACCAGCCCGGCCAGCAAGGTCACGATCAGGTTCTCTCCCAGGAGCTGTCCCATCAGTTCGGTACGCGTAGCTCCGAACGCCCGGCGCACCCCGATCTCGCTCACCCGCTGACGGAGGCGGCTCTGCGTCATGCTGCTCAGGTTGATGGCCGGAACAATCAGCAGAATCAGATAAATCATCCAGCGCTGCCGGCGATCGGCTTCCACATCGGGCTCGTAGTTGGCTCCGAACGCCAACACATCCTTTTCCTGCGTGTACGGACGGTTGCGGTTGATGAACGAATATCCCGTCTCCTCCAAACTTTTGTTTTGGGCTTCCAGCCGGCGGAGCGCCTCTTCGCGGAGGACCGGAAAGTCCGCCGGATTCTTGGCCAGCATCGTGCACGACATAAGTCCCATCAATCCATGATCCCAGCAGTTGCCCACCTGATTGGTCGAAGTGTACGGCATCCATACCTGGGCATACGCCGTACTGGCCAAGGTAGACACATCCTTTACCACGCCGACCACGCGGTAAGGTACATACGCCAGGAGGAATTCCTGGCCCACCACCTCCGTAGTACCGAACAGCCGGCGGGCCACACTTTCCGTCATCACTGCCACCGGTTGTCCGGCTTCAAACATCGCCTCGTCGTAGGGCTTTCCCTGCACGAAGGAAAAGTCGAACACCCGCCAGAAGTCCGCATCGGTTTCGCGGCTGTCCACTGCCAGCGACGGCTGTCCCGGCAAGCTGACCGGAGTAGTCAAAGCCATATAGGTATAAATGGTCACCGCCTCGGGAGTCTGCATCGGTTTATAGATGTCCTGCAACGACCGGGCACTCCACGGTCCATTGCTGCTGGAACCAGCTCCCCACTCCTTGTGGGTAAGGCTGGCCATCTTCACGTGCAGGAAGCGGTCACGGTAACTTTCGGGCGCAAAGGGAGCGGTCTTCACCTGCTGCATCATCACCACCAGCATGATGAGGAAGAGGGCCAGTGCCGTACCGGTCACCGTCACCACGCTGATGACCGGCTGCTGCTTCAGTTGCGCCCACGCTTGTTGAAAAATCTGTTTCATCATAAATTCCTCGTTGTCTTATTTCATTCGACATTTTCTTCTATCGTTCGTTCTTTCGTTCTCTATCTCGTCGTTTCGTTCCTTCTCGTCGGCCGCAACGGTTTACTGCACCTGTCGGCCATCGAAGAAGCGCACCGTGCGCGAAGTCTGCTTGGCCTGGTCCTCGTTGTGTGTCACCATCACGATGGTCCGTCCGTCCTCCCGGTTCAACTGATGCAGCAGGTCCATCACTTCGGCTCCCATCTTCGAGTCCAGGTTACCGGTCGGTTCGTCGGCCAGGATAATTTCAGGGTTCCCTACGATGGCACGGGCAATGGCTACACGCTGGCACTGACCGCCCGAGAGCTGCGTGGGCATGTGGCGCATCCGGTGACTCAATCCTACGCGGTCGAGCACCTCCTTGGCCAGACGTGTCCGTTCCGATGCCGACACCGAACGGTACAGCAACGGCAATTCCACATTATCGAGCACATTCAGCGAATGGATCAGGTGGAACGACTGGAACACAAAGCCCAGTGTCCGGTTCCGGAACGCCGCCAGCTGCGCGTCGGCCATCCCCTCTACCCGCGTGCCCGCCAGTTCGATGGTACCGCTCGTGGGCGTATCCAGCAGCCCCATGATGTTCAGCAGGGTCGACTTGCCACAGCCCGAAGGCCCCATGATACTCAGAAACTCGCCCTTGGCCACTTCCAGGTTCACGTTTTCCAATGCCTGGGTTTCAATCTCGTCGGTCCGGTAAATCTTATTGATACCTTGTAATTTGATCATCGTCATTTTTTTGTATGGTTTTAAAAGTTCAGCATTTCGTACCTTCTCCTACTCAAGAACCGTGCCAAAATCACAACATATTGATAACGTGCCTATTAAACAAAAAGCAGGGTGTCCGATATCGGACACCCTGTACGATTCTGCGACGGGGAAATGAACAAAAACCCGCCGGATAGCTTCCCTTTTCTAGGATTCGGGGAGCTGAGTTTCACCTTCCTTATTCTGCGTGTAGAGCGTATCGATGATGCCGTCGGCCAGACCGATGACCGGCACATGCACATAGTCGGCCTTCACCACGCCGGCGATGGTCAGGAAGATTTGCGCCGCCGGCACAATCACGTCGGCCCGGTCGGCCTTCAATCCATACTGCTCCATGCGCTGTTCGGGGGTCAGGGGCGACAGTTCGTCGTACAGTTTCTGCAACTGGGCAATGGACAGACGCTGCTGCTTCTTGTCCTTCTTCTCGGCCAGGCGGTAGAGTTTGTTGATGTTGCCCCCCGAGCCGATGATGTTCACCTGCGGAAAGTCGGCTGTCAGTCGGGCCAGGTCGTTCTGCATCCGTTGCCAGGTATCTTCGCGCACGGTACCGCTCAAGAGGCGCACCGTGCCCACGTTGTAGGAGAGCGACTGCACCAGCGTGCCGTTGACCAGGAAGTTGATTTCCGTGCTGCCGCCCCCTACATCCACATAGACGTAGTTGCCGGTGCGGTCCTCCAGGCACTCCATGTGGTTGTTGTAAATCATGCGGGCTTCCTCTTCACCGTCAATCACCTCGATGACGATGTCGGTCTCCTGCTTGATTTTCTTGATGACCGCCCGTCCGTTGGACGCATCACGCATGGCCGAAGTGGCACACGCCCGGTAGTCGGTCACTTCATAGATTTTCATCAGTTGGCGGAAAGCCTTCATTAGGCGGCGCAACTTGACCGCTTTCGTCTCGCTGACCAGTCCCAGCGAGAAGACATCAAACCCCAAACGCAGGGGAACACGCAACAGCAGGACCTTGTTGAGTCGCTTGCTCTCGAGATTTTCATTTTCATTGACGCGTTTAATCAGCAGCCGCACGGCATTCGAGCCGATGTCGATGGCAGCATAACAGGGAGTGGTTGACATATGCTTTGATTTTGTTTTCATTCGATAAGGATACTTGATTCTAGGGTTCCGTTCATTCAGCAGGCAGTAGCAGTAGCCGCATCAGCTTCCGAAATTGTTTCGGCTTTCGAAGAGGATTCGGCTTTCGAAGAGGATTCAGCTTTTGAAAGTAATCCGGCTTTCGAAGAAGAACCGGCTTTCGAAGGAGATGCTGCTTTCGAAGAAGATTTGGGTTTCGAAGGAGATTCGGTGCAGGAAGCCGGATGGTCGGCCACAACCGGTTCATCGGCCGAAGGAACTGCATCGAGGGTATCGCGGTAATGATGGTACAACGCTTCCTGCGAACGGAAGGGCTCGTTCTGTCCCGCCACCGTCCAAGGCAAGTTGGTTCCCCGTCCGTCGACCTTCCGTCCCTGACACGTATCGCGCAGCCCGTAATCGACAATGCGCCGCAGTTCGGCCTGGATGGCCGGATCGTACACCGGCGTAATCACCTCCACCCGGTTGTCCAGGTTGCGCGGCATCCAGTCGGCCGAGCCGATGAAGCATTTCTCGACCCCGCCAGCCGCAAACAGATAGATGCGTGCATGCTCCAGGTAACGGTCGATGATGCCGTTGATGTGCATCGTATCGCCCACCCCCGCCCGTTCGGGCATCAGCGAGCAGTTGCCACGCACCACCAGGTCGACCGGCACCCCGGCTGCAGCCGCCTCGTACAGCTTGCCCACCATCACCGGGTCGGTGATATGGTTCACTTTGATACGGATATACGCGGGCTTGCCCGACTGCTTGTTCTTGATTTCCTCGTTGATGAGGCGCACAAACTTCTGCTTCATCTCGTTGGGCGACACCAGCAGTTCCTTGAAGCGCACCGGCTGGTACGGCTTCTCGATAAAGTCGAACACCCGGGCCACATCCTGCACCAGGTTGCGGGCTGCTGTCATCAGCAACACGTCGGTATACATCCGCGCATTGCCTTCGTGGAAGTTGCCCGTACCGATGCAGGCAATGTCGCCCCCCTTCTTCAGGCCGATGTGCGTAATCTTCGAATGCACCTTCAGGCCCTCGACCCCAAAGATGACCTGGATGCCCGCCTCCTGCATCTTCTTCGACCAATCGATGTTCGAAGCCTCGTCGAAGCGGGCCAGCAGTTCGATGACCACCGTCACCTTCTTGCCGTTGCGGGCTGCACAGATCAACGCCTTCACCACCTTCGATTCGCGGGCCAGGCGGTAGAGCGTGGTCTTGATGCTCTTCACCTCCTTGCTCACGGCCGCCTCCTGCAGCACACGGATGTAATAGTCGAAGCTGTGGTAGGGCACATGAATAAATCGGTCGCCCTGCTGGATAAGGTGCAGCAGGCTCCGGTTCTGTTGCAGTTCGGGCTTCACCAACGGTGTCCACACCGGATACTTCAGGTCGGTGCGTCCACAGTCGGGAAATGCCATCAGGTCCTTGTGGTTATGGTAACGACCGCCCGCCAGCACCGTATCCAGCTTGTCCAGGTTCAGCTTGTTCATCACCCGTTTCAGCAAATCCTTCGGCATGGCCGCATCGTAGATTACGCGCAGGGCAGCCCCCTTCTTGCGGCTCTTCACCCCTTTCGAGATTTTCTGCAGCATCCCGTTGCGCAGGTCGTTGTCGAACTCCATTTCGGCATCCTTGGTAAACTTGAACGCATACGCCTCGAACGAGCGGTAGCCCAGGCCCGAGAACGCAAGGGGCAGGCAATGGCGCACCACATCGTCCAGGTACATCAGGTAACGCTGGCCGTCCCGGTCGGGCAGTCGGACGAAACGGCCGCACTGCGCCACCGGCAGAGCAATCAAGGCATAGTCCACCGCCTTCTTCAAGGTATGGAGTTTGATGGCCAGGTAGATGTTGTCGTCGGCCTCATCCGAGAGCTGCTTCACCGCCGACAGCCAGACCGGACTGACGAAGCCGGTGAGTTTCTGCCGGTAGAACTGGCTGACGAACTGCTGCTGTGCCTCGTCGAGTTCCGTTTCGTCGATCACGAAGATGTGTTCGCGACGCAGTTCCTCGTCCACCTGGTCGATGGCCTTTTCGTATTCTTTGGCATAGCGGTTGTTCAGTTTGTTGATTTGCTTGATTCGTTCTTTGGCCTGTTCACGGTCCGTACGCAAGCTCTTGTCGTCACATTCGGCAATCCGGCTCAAAGTGGCCATACGAACCCGGAAAAATTCATCCAGGTTGTTCGAGTAAATACCCAGGAAGGTCAGTCGTTCCAGCAGAGGCACTTCGGTACGGGTGGCTTCTTGCAGAATGCGATGGTTGAAATACATCCAACTCAGGTCGCGGTCCACATACGCATTTGGGGATTTGTTATCCTTTTTCATAACAGCTTGTAAACTAGAGTAAGGGGTCTGTTCTATCAGTGATTTCTAAATGTCTGCAAAGGTCCCCCCTTTGTGTTACATGCGTGTGACAAAACCGCTAGGATTGCTGTCACATCCGTTACATTCGTGTGACAACAGAAACAGCCGATCGTGCAAGGATACACAACCGGCTGTTTCGATAGGTTGATTGACAGATTTTTACGATTCCTGGTTCTTATGGTTCAATCGCATAGTTACCGGGTCGGAATGGACACTGAACCCCAACCCACTGCCTATCGACAGTGTTTTTTCTTGATTTCCGCCATCATTTCATCCATCGTCAGGGTATCTTGATTTTGGATGGCATTCACTATCGGATAGACAAAACCTCGTGAAGTGGAAATCTGTTTAAACTTAATGCCTCTGGCAGAGGGTATCTGATGCTGTGCTCGATAGATTTCTTCGTTAAAAATATCCACCAGCCTTTGTTTTCTGAATATATAAAACTTTTCGCACGTCCCAATTAACCAATACCGACAGTCGTCTGTTTTCAAAATGCCAGAGTTGACGAATTGCTCATTGGAAGACTTTGATTTTTCTTGGAATTCAATGTATACATTTCCATATTTAGAGATCAGTGTATCATTTTTAGTTTCAATTCCCAGCGCATTTTCCCCGAGTTCATACTGTCCCTCCGGAGTAAGCTACTGCCCCAGGTCTATGTCGTAACGAGTAGCAATCAAATCTGCAATATAGTTTTCAAAAGAGAAGCCCATCTGCAGTTTTTCTTTATAATAGTTCGTCTTCAGCCGGTCACTCCACAGGCAGACCTTGGGCATGAATTGGAGGTTAAATCCATGCTTAAACGCTTCTACGACATCTGCATGATGGTCAAACCATCGGATGACAGGATCATGAGCGGGCGGATTGACAACCCATTGATTGAACTGCTGTACCGTAACATCCGATAATTCAAAGGCAGGATACTGGGCAATATCCACAGCAATGCCTTTTTCTTTAATGCAATGAAAAACAAATATTTGCAAATACTCCAAATAATCTGTTCCGTTTTTAAATGCTGAAAATTCCATAGATCCTATTCGTTTAAGCGGGTTTCGAGTGATAGATGTTTTTATAAACCTCCAAGATGGTATCTGGCATCGTTTTAAGCGTCACGTTCGGTATCTTCTCGAAACAGGTCTCGCAATCACAAGCATGGACCCCACTAAAGACATACAGCGATACGGGTTTGTCCATACGTGCCAATTTGCCTGCCAGAACCTTCATCTCGGTACTCTCTTCGCTGAAATAAACAGCTGTCGCCTTGTCTTTTTCCTCAAAGATTTGATAATGGTTGGTCTTTTCTTTTTCTGTCAACGTATTTTCGGCCAAGGCCAACAAATAGCCTGCGTTTTGTGCCAGCGTCCGTTTGTCATCGTCCGATACGGCTAAAACAGGGTGGCTTCCAACGAAATGAGTCTGATAATAAACCAACGACTCGTGGGTACCTTTTTTCTGATTCTGCTTTTTCGTGATACCATAAATCACGTATTTATCCTTTCTTACTTCTTCTTTCACTTCATCGTATTTGCGGGTGAATGCTTCAGAGAAATAAGTGTCATGGGCCATCTGCAAGGGAGCATTGTTCAGCAACAGCTTCGCGTTGAGATTCACTTCAAACAATACATCCCTCTGGTTTTTGGTAAGGGCATATCCCTGAATCACGTTTTTCAGACGCGGGTATGTCACTTCATGGGCGATGTTGTTTTCATTGTTGGTACATAAAATGACCTGCCACGAACCACCGTCCAGTTCGTTCAACTCCATGACCGCCTGACCTGTAGAGCCGCTCCCTGCGAAAAAATCCAATATGACTGCATCTTTTCGGGTGGTTCCGATCGAAAGGATGAATTTCAGAAAGTCTACCGGCTTTTTCCCGTTTCGGAATTCCACCCCACCTTCATATCCCACATTATTGAAAGACTCTTCAAAGTCAAGGAAATTGGGATAAGGCACTTCTTTTACATCTTTCTTATTTTGCGGCACTCCCTGAAAATAGAAGCCATTGGCATTCTTTTCCGAACTTCGGGTCAAGAAATACCTGTACGGGAACTTGTCATCCCCTATGTCCGGCACTTTATAGAGATAGCCCAACAAGTGATTTCTTTCTTCCAGATATTTCATGTGGAAACGGCCAGAACTGTTCCCTTCCTTGAGGGAGCCTCGAATGTTTATCTTTTGCAGATTATCCGCAGAAGGCTCCGTCTTGACTATTCGATATTCACCGGGCTTGAAGACGGATACCTCTTTTGTCCCCAGGGTGAGCTTTTCCGGGTTGTCGACAAGTTCTTCTATCTGGTAGATATAGTTGGCTATTGACGTATTGTCTTGCAGCCTTTTGATGACTTTAAATTTCGGTGATTTTCTGTACACAAGAAGGAATTCCGTGGTTTCGTGATAATCCTTGTCACCCTTTAAGATACGATCTTCATGTCTGACTTTAACCGTAAATGTCGTCAGGTAATTTGACTCAAGAAAAATGTGGTCGCACAGCATTTTTAACTGCGCGTATTCCTCTTCATTGATAGAAATAAACAAGGCTCCTTCCGGCTTCAGCAGAGGATAGGCCAATGACAGTCTTCTTTGCATGAACGAGAGCCAAGAACTATGTCTTAACGGATGGTCCTTAGGAATTTCTGTACCATCTGGAAACTTGTTAAGGACCCGTTTATCCTGGTATCTGAATCCTTCGGAACCCGTATTGTAGGGGGGATCAATATAGATGATATCGACTTTTTCCTTGTGGGTATAGTTTAGACAGGTGAGGGCGTGGTAATTGTCACCTTCAATCAGCACATGCTGGGGCTTGTCCGGGTCTCCGGTAATTCTTTTCT
>AMCI01000396.1_pt1 | contig 17498 bp, 13 predicted proteins | sample 419838 | NCBI WGS metagenome assembly AMCI01 (sample SAMN01090643, study PRJNA158313) | gut metagenome
GCTAATCCGTAGACAAAAATAAGGAGAATTACCCTTGTATTAAACAAACAATTAAAGAAATTATTCCGTAATAAAGAAGTCGTTTCTGTAGGTTTAAGAGAAAATGAAATAAAATAGTGTTTGAAAAAACAGAGACCATCTCAAATTTCAGTTTGAGACAGCCTCTGTAAAATATGTGTGTTAAGCTATTCTGTACGGATTAATACCCCGGATTGTTTTGCCATCCTGTCAGACGAATCTGCTGGAAGGGGATAGGGAAATAATAGTGCTGATTGGTTTGGAAAAGAGAACCGTTCCAAGTCTCAGGTCTTACGTCTTTTACTTTTTCCAAACGCACCAAATCAAACCAGCGTTTCATTTCGGCGAAGAATTCCCATCCGCGTTCGTTGAACACTGCTTCCAGGAACTCTGTAGGGTTGGTGGTAGTGGTCAACATATTATCTTCATATCCGGCACGCTTTTGAACTTCTTGAATAGACTTCAATGCCTCGTCATCTACGGCATTGTTGGCACGTGTAGAGGCTTCTGCATACATCAGCAATACATCGGCATAGCGGTAGATACAAGTTACTCCATTAGATTGTGCGCTCTTGCCCGGTGCACCGTTGTCGTAGCCGTAGTATTTCGAGATGGCAGGAAGTTTGTCTGCACTTTCTGTATAGTTCACTACACCGTTTTTTGATTCCAGCTGGTCATGTAGTTATGTACCTTGCGCTCATCGTCCGGATAAGTTTCAAAGAACTTTTTACTACCATAGTAGTCAGACCAGCCGGCATTGGGTGCAAAATCGCTGGGGTAGTAAGATTTACCATAGTTGCTGGCAGTTTTCAGTTTGGCATCGTGGTGCAGGGCAAACATAAACTCGTTGGCTTGCTTCTTGTTGGCTTCCTGCCACAAGTCAGCATACTTCTTGGTCAGTTTCAGTCCGGCTTTTTCAATGATGTCCTTGGCGGCGGCAGCAGCCAGTCCGTAGTATTCTTTCCCTTTGTTCAGCGGCCATCCAGCCATGGTCATATACACATCGGCCAGACATGCCTCTGCGGCCCATTTGCTGGGGGTGGAGCTATTTTTGCTGCGGCTCTTGGCCGGCAATACTCTATAGGCTTCTTTCAAACTGGGAATAATGGCCTTTTCGTAGATTTCGGCCACGCTGGATCTGGGCATATAAGTGTCTGCCTCTTCGAAGTTCAAAATTAAAGGCACGTCGCCATAGATGCGTACCAGGTAGAAATAAGCCAGTCCGCGCAGGAAATAAGCTTCTCCGAGTACCGCTTCATACTGTTTGGCCAACTTGTCGTCTTCGGGTAATACAGTCTTGTTGATCAGTGTATTGGCGTTGTTGATTACTGCAAAGAACAATTGCCAGGTAATATCATAATCTTGTGTGTTGGCGGTAATATTCGGAGTCAGCCGGTAATAGTTTGCCAAGGGATTATTGGCTTTGGCCGCCCGGTAGGTAATGTCGTCAGCACATACATTTAGGCGCTGGAGGCGAGAATTAAAACCGTAATTACTGTGCCACATGTTGTTATACAATCCGGTGGCAGCCTTCTGAAGGCCTGCCAAATCCATGCTGGCAATGTAGTGTTCATCCGTGATGAACGATTGAGGTTCTTGCGTCAAGTCTACACAAGAAGTGGTCAGCAATAAGCTGCTGGCCAAAGCTGCAATATAGGTTAACTTTTTCATTGTTGTTATTCTTTAAGACGGTTATCATTAGAATGAGAAATTCAAGCCAAACAGATAGTTGCGGCTGTTAGGATAAGCACCCCAGTCTACACCTTGTACCAGCGGACTTCCCATGGTAGCTTCAGGATCCAATCCGTCGTAGCTGGTGATATGGAAGGGGTTCTGTACAGATGCATACACACGCAGGTTGTTAATGCCTATAGCGTTGCAGACTTTTTCGGGCAACGAGTAACCTAAGGTGATGCTCTTCATCTTGATGAAGCTTCCGTTTTCTACGAAGCGGCTGCTGAAGAATTTGTTTTCAGTACCTCCCTGTACGAATCCCGGAACATCGGTGTTGGTGTTGGTAGGAGTCCAGCGGTTCAGGAAGTCGCGCATCGGGGTAACAGCTGCCATGTTTTGTCCGGAAATGGTGTTGAATCCCATTTGATGAGTGGCATTATAGATGTCGAATCCGTGGAAACCAATCATGAAGAACGACAGGTCGAAGTTCTTGTAGTTGAATGTATTGTTCCAACCCCAGTTGAAGGTAGGCTGTCCGCAACCCATGATACCTTGGTCTTCATCGTTCAGTACGCCATCTTGGTTAATATCTTTATATTTTGAGTTACCGGCTACTACTTTATAAACTTCACCATTGGTTTTTCCGTTCTTGTTTCCGTTGGCATCTACGAACGGTGCGTTTACTTCATCTTCTTGCCAGATACCCTCAAAAGTATATCCCCAGAAAGTGCCTAATTTCTCACCCTCTATCATTTGGAACAGTTGGTTTTGGAATTCACCGGCTTGTTGCTGACGGTGGTTTCTGGTCTGAATCTTATTGAATATACCTTTGTTGTGTGACAAGGTAACATCCGTATGCCAGCTGAAATCTTTGGTTGAATAGGGGTCGGCACTGATGGTAAATTCCACACCGGTATTCTTGATTTCGCCCGAGTTCAGCAGCAAGGAGGAGAATCCCATGTGAGTAGGCTGAGCCAATTCCAGCAGGATGTCTTTAGAAACCTTGTTATACCAGTCGGCTGTAAATCTTACGCGGCCGTTCAGAATACCGAAGTCGATACCTACGTTCACTTGGTCGTTGCGTTCCCATTTCAAGAAAGGAGCAGCCGGACGGTCTACCTTATAAGAGGTGCTTCCGTCGCTGTTTCTAATCGGAGTGCGTTTAGAGAACGGACGATACGGAGCTACCGATTGGTTACCTACCGAACCGTAACCGATACGGAGTTTCATCTGATCGATAAAGCTGTTGTCTTTCAAGAAGGCTTCCTGTTTCATATCCCAAGCCAAGGCAGCAGAGGGGAAGTAGCTCCATTTGTCTACCAGGCGTGAAGAGCCGTCGGCACGGATAGAGGCGGTAATCATGTAGCGGTTCTTGAATACATAGTTCACACGGAACATAGCCGACATCAGCGTGTTGATGGTGTGGTCTGATTTGATAGCGGCCAGATTAGCATCTGACCAAGCCAGGTTGTCCACACCGATTTTATCGATGTAGTCTAGTTTATAAGCAGTGCCGGTGTGGTTGTAATCATCATCATACGATTGTTCAAATACGGCCGTTGCGTTGATACGGTGGTCGGCATTGAATTCTTTTACATAGCTTAATGTATTGGTATTCAGCCAAGATACATTCCAGTAGCTCTGGCTTTGACCTTGTGAGCCTGTACCTTGATTCTTGAATGCATAGTAACTGTCCTCGTTGTCCAAACTGGTGTTTAGTCTGTTTTCAAATACCACACCCAATTGTGAGCGGAAAGTCAGTCCGTCCAAGATATTGAATTGTACATACCCTTGAATGCGGTTGTTAACCGTTTTCTTCATATTGTTGGCCTCCCAAATGTGTCCCATAGGATTATAAGCGGCACTTCCTTCAAAGAATTTGTTGTTGTAGGCACCTTCTTCGTTTTTGGGATCAATGGTGTTGGGGAAATACATGGCCTGTTGAATCAAACCGTCGTACTGAGTGATACGGGGAGAGTTGTTTTCTCTGTAGTAGCCATACATATTTAAACCGGCCTTGAGCCATTTTTTGATGTTTGTATCTACTTTTAAACGCCAGCTGTAGATTTTGCTGGCCGATTCTTTGATGATACCTTCATCGTTCTGAAAGCGGAGAGAGGCCAGGAAAGTAGTCTTTTCACCACCGCCGGCTACCGACATTTCGTAGTTCTGAGTAACGGCCGGTGAACGGAAGATTTCTCTGGAGTAATCGAAACCGGTTTTACCGGATTTGAATGCTTCCAGTTGTTCGGCACTGTAGAAATGATTGTCGGCATAGCCGAAGTATTCCTTGCCATAGTCGTTGACCAATTGGGCGTATTCATACGGAGAAAGATTGTCCGGATACTTGGCCACGGTCTTGATGTTGGCAAAGGCATTGAAAGAAACGGTCAGTTTGTCTTTCTGCGGATTCTTAGTGGTTACCAAGATGACACCGTTTGCACCACGAGAACCGTATACCGCTGTAGCAGACGCATCTTTCAATACCTCGATAGACTGGATGTCCGAGGGGTTCAAAGATTGGAGAGAACCACCGATGAAACCGTCGATTACCACCAGCGGACCAGTTTCTGCAGTGATGGAGTTCACACCACGTACGCGAATGGTGTTGTCTTCTGTCGGATTGCCGGAGCCGGATAATACCGATACACCGGCCATGCGGCCTTGCAATGCGTCGGATACGTTGCCTGAGGGGGTGTTTTTCAAGGCATCGGCAGCTTTAACAGATGCTACTGCACCGGTCAAGTCGCTCTTGCGTTGTACACCGTAACCCACTACCACAACTTCTTGCAGCATCTGGCTGTCTTCTGCCATGGTTACATCGATTTTAGTTTTTCCGGCTACGGGAATGTTTTGAGTTACGTAGCCAATGTAGGAGAATACCAGTGTTCCATTAGAGGGAACATTACTGAGCGTATAATTACCATCGATATTGGTGATACAACCGTTAGTAGTTCCTTCTACTACAATAGAAGCTCCGATTACAGGTCCGAATTTGTCTGTTACTGTACCGGTTACAGTTAGATTTTGGGCATTGGCCTGAAGGGCAAAAAGCACCAAAAGCAGGAGTGTGCCTAAACTCTTTAGTAGGTTAGAGTTTTGTTTCATAATCTTTAATTTATAGGTTACTAATATAGTTAATGCTTTCCGCTTTGAACATAATGCAAAAATATTGATTGCCAAGCAAACCAAAACTTACATTTTGTTCATAAATTGTCTAAAATCGTTCATCACCAAGAATTTTTGAGCAGTCTGAAGGGGATTGAAAAGGTAAAAATATGAAATAATGTAGGGAAGCTTCGCAGCTTTCGTTCTATCTTTGCAGTGAATTTTAAGATAGAATAGTTTTTATGAGACGATGGATAATAGTATGGGGCTTGTTGGTTGCTGCGGTGATTTCGGTGCAGGCGCAGAATTGGGAGATTAATGCGGTTCGTCGTGTGAATAGTTGGGATGGAAAGTTCTTCAGAAACTATAATAAGTTGATTTCTAAATCAGAACCTTATGTGGTGGTAGGTGTACCTGTAGCGATGGCTATTGCAGCGTGGATTAAACATGATACTAATCTCTTGAAGGATGCGTTGTATGTGGGTACTAGCGTAGCAGGGGCTTTTACTGTATCGTATGGTTTGAAGTACCTGGTAAATCGTCAGCGCCCGTATGAACGTTATCCAAACCGGGTGCATCCTTATAGTACAGAGAGCAGTCCGTCCTTTCCTTCCGGACATACGGCTACGGCATTTGCTTTGGCTACCTCACTTAGTATAAAATATCCCAAGTGGTATGTTATTGCTCCCACGGCTTTGTGGGCTTGTTCGGTAGGGGTGTCGCGAATGAATGAAGGAGTACACTATCCTTCTGATATCTTGGTCGGTGCAGCCATCGGTGCCGGGTTTGCTGTGGCAAATATTTATTTAAACCGATGGCTGAACCGATGGCTGTTTGGTAGATAGGATGGCTAGAAAAGTTCTTTATAGGTGCCACCCTGAATTATTTCTAATGCTTTCTTCACACTCTCGTTTGTCGAGTTCATTACTTGAAAATATTCATTCATATTCCAAAGATCTCTGGCTATCAATGCTTTGAGTTGAATTTTGATGAGAGGTAGTGAACGTTTATATTGTTCTTTATCAAATTTGACTTTTTCTTTTTCACCTGTTGCTTGTAAATATGTTAGAATTTCCTCTGTTATTTCAAATCTTTTCAGAAAGTTATCAAACTTTTTATATTTGTTCAGAAGTTCTTTCCGATGATTCTCGATATATTTCATGGTAGTTTTGATAATCACTCCTTTGGCTATCAGATTCCTATGATAGTCACTGTAATGAGTTGTGTCAATAGGAATGAAAATATCAGGCATGATTCCTCCGCCTCCATAGACCGTACGTTGTAGTTTTTTAGTTTGATATTTCAGTGAATCAGGGAAGTGTATACTGTCTGCATGCATTAATTCTCCATTTTTCAGTCGGTTCTGTAGATCATTGTAATATTGGTTCAGTCTATCCTCTCCATTTTGCGTATGTTGATCGTATGGCTTCTGTATGCAGCGGCCGGTAGGTGTGTAGTAGCGTGCTACGGTGAGTCGTATCATGGATCCGTCGGGTAAGTTAATGGGACGTTGCACCAGTCCTTTGCCGAATGTACGTCTACCAACTACGATACCACGATCCCAGTCCTGGATAGCACCGGTAACGATTTCACTTGCCGAGGCAGAGTATTCGTCCACTAGTACTACCAGTTTTCCGTTTTTAAAGTTTCCATTTCCTTTTGCATGGAAATTTCTGCGTGGCACTGTTCTTCCTTTTGTATATACTATAAGATCTTTTTGTTGTAGGAATTCATTGGCCACATCGATGGCAGCATTTAAGTATCCACCTCCGTTGCCCTGCAGGTCGAGAATTAAATCTTTCATGCCGTCTTGTTGGAGCTTTTTCAACGCTTTCTGAAATTCTTTGTCTGTGGTAGCAGCAAAGCGGTTGATGCGGATGTAGCCAATATGGGGTTGAATGAGGTATGCCGCATCCAGACTGTAGATAGGAATGCGGTCGCGTTTCACTTGAAAGTGTAGAGGTTCGGGAAAGTCTCTACGTACTACGGTTAGTTCTACAGTGGAGTTCTTGGGTCCTCTCAGGCGTTTCATGATATGTTCTATGCTCATTTTCACACCGGCAATAGCGGTGTCATTTACGGCTACGATGCGGTCACCTGCCAGAATACCAACTTTCTCGGATGGACCGTTGCTCACTGGTTGTACCACGAGTAAGGTATCTTCTATCATTTGAAACTGAACACCGATGCCTTCGAAATTTCCCTGAAGGGGCTCATTCATTTCTTTGACCTCGTCTGCGTTGTTGTAAGTAGAGTGAGGGTCTAGTTGTTTTAGCATTTCGATAATGGCGGTTTCTACCAGTTTGTGTTCATTTACGGTATCTACGTATAGATTGGCTATGGCAAACTCGGCCATTTGGAGTTTTCGCATAGCGTTCTTGTCCATTTTTTGCGATAGTGCAGTTTGTGAGCAGCATATAGCAAGGAGGATTATTAATATTTTAAATTTCATAAGCTAAGTCATCAACTTTGTGTAGTTATATTCATTCCTTTAGGTAAAAACATGGTTACATCTTTGCCAAACATCATCAGTTCTCGTACGGCTGTTGAGCTGATGCTGGTTAATTCCGGTTCTGTGAAAAGAAGAATGGTTTCCAATCCGGCTAGTTTACGGTTGATGTCGGCGATAGTTTCTTCGTATTCAAAGTCTTTTACGGTTCGTATGCCGCGAATGATGAGATTGGCATCTACTTGTTTGGCAAAGTCAATGGTCAGACAGTTATAAGACTGTACTTTTACTTTTGGATTGTTTTTGTAATATTGGCGAATCATTTCCACTCGTTTTTCTGTGGGAAAATATGTGTTTTTATTTTCATTGATACCGATGGCAATGATAATTTCATCAACAAATGTAAGTGCACGGTTTACCACTGATTCATGACCGATGGTGAAGGGGTCGAATGTGCCTGGAAATATGGCTTTGGTCATTTTGAGCTATTAAAGTTAGAATGATTAATGTTAAGAGGCTAAATCTTCTTCTATTACCAGATTCTGTATGATGAAGTTTTGACGTTCCATCGTGTTTTTTCCCATATAGAATTCCAATAATTCTTTTACCAGGTCTGTTTTGCGCAGGGAAACTTGTTCTAGACGCATATCTTTTCCGATGAAATGCCTGAATTCATCGGGTGAGATTTCTCCAAGACCTTTGAATCGGGTGATTTCAGGATTGGGACCTAGTTCATCAATGGCTTTCAGCCTTTCTTCTTCTGTGTAGCAGTAGCTGGTTTTTTTCTTGTTACGTACACGGAAAAGAGGGGTCTGCAAGATGTATACATGTCCTTTCTTGATTAGATCCGGGAAGAACTGTAAGAAGAAGGTGATGATGAGTAGACGGATATGCATGCCGTCCACATCGGCATCTGTTGCTACAATGACTTTGTTATAGCGCAAACCTTCAATTCCTTCTTCAATATTGAGCGCAGCTTGCAACAGGTTGAATTCTTCATTCTCATAAACTACCTTTTTGGTCAGTCCGTAAGAGTTCAGTGGTTTTCCGCGTAAGCTGAAGACGGCTTGAGTGTTTACATCTCGGCTTTTGGTGATGGATCCGCTGGCTGAATCTCCCTCGGTGATAAAGATGCAAGATTCGTTTTCTTGCGGTTTGCCTCTATCATCATTCAAGTGAAAGCGGCAATCGCGTAATTTGCGGTTGTGCAAATTGGCTTTTTTAGCACGCTCACGGGCTAGTTTGGTAACTCCGGCTATAGCCTTACGTTCTTTTTCAGAATCTTGTATTTTCTGTAGCATAACGTCGGTCACCAAAGGGTGTTTGTGCATGAAATTATCTACTTCGGTTTTGATAAAATCACCCACGTATTTATTCACAGTAGGTCCGACCGGTCGATTTTCTTGAGGAATAGCCGGCCACATGTTGTTGGAGCCCAATTTGGTCTTGGTTTGGCTTTCAAACATCGGTTCTTCCACATCAATGGCAATGGCTGCAACCAGTCCGTTACGAATATCAGCAAAATCCATATTTTTGTTGTAGAATTCTTTGATTGTACGGGCCAGGTGTTCTTTCAAGGCAGACTGATGTGTACCACCTTGCGTAGTATGTTGGCCATTGACAAAGGAGTAATATTCTTCACCATATTGGTTTGTATGGGTGAAAGCAATTTCGATATCCTCTCCTTTCAGGTGTACAATGTCGTACAGACCTTCGCTGGTCATATTATCTTTCAGTAAATCTTCTAATCCGTGTCTGGATGCGATTCGCTGTCCGTTATAGAAAAAAGTAAGTCCTGTATTCAGATAGGTGTAGTTGCGTAGTAGGTTTTCAACATACTGGCTTTGAAAGCTGTAATGCAGAAACAGGGAATCATCCGGTTCAAAATAGATATAGGTACCGCTTTCTTCGTTGCTCTCTTCAGTCACGTCGTTCTGAAGAACACCTTTTTCGAAAATAGCCGTACGTACTTTCCGTCGCGGTAGCTGCGTACCTCAAAACGGCTGCTTAAAGCATTGACAGCTTTGATGCCGACTCCGTTTAGACCTACACTTTTCTTGAAAGCTTTGGAATCGTATTTACCGCCGGTATTCAGTTTGCTGACAGCTTCTATCAATTTGCCTTGAGGAATGCCTCGGCCATAGTCGCGCACGTTAACGCGGAGGTTATCTTCTATGTTAACCTCAATACGTTTGCCTGCACCCATTTTGAATTCATCGATGGAATTGTCCATCACTTCTTTCAAAAGCACATAGATGCCGTCGTCATTTTGTGAACCGTCACCCAGGCGACCGATGTACATACCGGAACGGACACGGATATGTTCCATGTCGTCCAGATGGCGTATATTATCTTCATTATACTCTACGGCAGAGGTCGAATTTTGGTCAAAGAATTCTTCCTGCTCTGCTTCAGGTAGAGCTGTTTGTTTATAATCTTCCATGGAATGATGTTTTAAACTACCCTATACGCAAAGGTAGAATATTTTTCTGAAACGACCAAAACAAGGATGGCTGTTAGATTTCCTTCATATAGCAGCGACGACGTTTATGTTGTTCAGTCTGGAAATATTCCCACTGAGCTTGTACTTTACCATTCATTTCCAGTTCTGGATTACTTTCCGCATATTCAAATCCCAATTGTTGGTATACCGGAATAAGATCGGAGAATAGCAGTGCGTTTACTCCCTTGTTTTGGAATTCAGGTTTTACAGCTACGAGTAACAAGTCTAAAACCTTAGGGTAACGCTTTAGAAAGAGGGTTTTTCCTAAATGATACCAGCCCATAGGTAATAATCGCCCATGGCTCTTTTGCAGAGCTTCCGATAAGGAAGGCATGGAGATGCCTACGGCTATCAGCTGGTCATCGGCATCGGTAATAAGCGTTACCATGCGCAGATCTACGATAGGTAGATACATTTTGATGTATTGGTCAATCTGACGTTGACTTAAGGCAGAATATCCGTACAGTGGTTTGTAGGCTTCATTCATCAGTTCGAAGATGGCTTGCCCGTAGTCGGCTGCAATTTTTTTTGCAGAGGTGTACTTTTTGATTTTCAGGTTATATTTTCGTTGGATGAGGTCTGAGATGCGTTTATGTTTATTGGGAATGGCATCGGGTATATAGATCTTATATTCCACCCAGTCGGCATCTTTTTCAAATCCCATTCGTTCCATGTGTTGCGGGTAATAAGGGTAATTATAGATGGTAGCCATGGTACTAAGTTGGTCGAATCCCTCTATCAGCATTCCTTCTGCATCAAAGTCTGTAAATCCCAGCGGACCTTGTATATGTGTCATACCTCGCTTGCGTCCCCAATCTTCCACGGTTTTTATTAAGGCATCCGAAACTTCTGCATCATCAATAAAGTCAATCCATCCGAAACGTACATCTTTCTTGTTCCAGGTTTGGTTAGCGCGGTGGTTGATAATGGCCGCTACGCGTCCCACTATTTTATTGTCTCGATAAGCCAAAAAATAATCTGCTTCACAGAATTCAAATGCAGCATTTTTTTTCTTGTTGAAGGTATTGAGCATATCATCAAAAAGATCGGGTACTGAATATGGGTTTTTCTTATAGAGATAATAATTGAACCGGATAAAACTTTCCAATTCAGATCTAGAGGATACTTTCTTGATTGTAATAGCCATTTCTGATAATGATGAAATTTAAATATAAAGTAGATTAGTTTATGCCTGATAAATTAGGAAGGCAGTATATATCACGTAGCAGAGTATCATGATAGAACCTTCCGGTCTGGTGATGGTTCGCTTTCCAAAGAATACGCCAACCAGCCAAAGCAGTATGCTGGCACCAATTAGCGTGAGTAGGTCAACATTGTTTATGCCGGTTAGATGAAGTGGGGTAATGGAAGCAGAACAACCCAATACGAAAAAGATGTTGAATAGGTTGCTTCCGATGGCATTGCCAATGGCAATTTCCGGATTTTTCTTAAGTGCTGCTACAATTGAGGTCGCCAGTTCGGGCAGAGATGTACCTCCGGCCACCAACGTAAGACCGATTACCGATTCGCTGACGCCCAGATTGCGAGCTATGCCGCTGGCACCTTCTACGAAGAAGTTCCCGCCCATGATGAGTCCAATCAGTCCACCGATAATGAAAAGCACAGATTTCCAGATAGGCATCTCTCTGACTTCTTCTTCGTCAGTTTGATTGCCATGAGAGGCAATGGCAAAGGTGTAGCTCATGAAGATGGCGAAAAAACACAGCAATATCAGTCCGTCGGTGATACTTAGTACATTTTCTGTACCTCCATCAAGCAGGATGTCATTGGCACAAATAAACAAGGTTATGGCTGATAGGATACAAAGAGGAATTTCTTTGATTAGTGTATTGCGAGTTACCACAATTGGAGCGAATAAGGCTGTGCAGCCCACAATCATTAAAGTGTTGAATATATTGCTTCCTACCACATTGCCTATGGCTATGTCTGCACTGTCTTTCAAGGCAGAGGAAATGCTTACTGTCAGTTCTGGGGCGGATGTGCCAAAGGCTACAATGGTCAGCCCAATGACAATGGAGGGGATGTGAAATCGTTTAGCCACGCTGGCAGCTCCATCAGTTAGTCCATTGGCACCCAATAGGATGAGGAGTAACCCTCCTATAAGAAATAAGATATTCATATTGCTATCAGAATTTTGGGGACAAAGATAGTGAATCTTCCCTTTCTTTTACTATCTTTGGGCGGTAACCTTAATAATGGACTTAAAAAACAACCTATTATGGACAAAGAAGTAGCAATGAATGCCAATCGTCTGGTGGTATTTCTTCAAAAACCGGCGCAGGAATTTACCAAGGCCGATATCATCAATTATATTCGTCAGAACGAGATTCGTATGGTAAATTTCATGTATCCGGCTGGCGATGGTCGTTTGAAAACATTGAATTTTGTGATTACAAACGAAGCATATCTGGATGCCATATTGACATGTGGTGAACGGGTGGATGGCTCCAGTTTGTTTTCTTTCATTGAAGCCGGCAGCAGCGATTTATATGTGGTTCCTCGTTTCTCTACGGCATTTGTCGATCCTTTTGCAGAGATTCCTACGATTTCCATGCTTTGTTCATTTTTTAATAAAGAAGGTGAGCCATTGGAAAGTTCTCCGGAACATACGCTTCATAAAGCGGCAGCATCTTTCAAGGAGGTTACGGGCATGGAGTTTCAGGCGATGGGAGAATTGGAGTATTATGTAGTGGCATCCGATACCGGGATGTTTGAAGCAACGGATCAGAAGGGGTATCATGAATCTGGTCCTTATGCAAAATTTAATGAGTTCCGCACCAAGTGTATGGCTTATATAGCTCAGACGGGTGGTCAGATTAAATATGGGCATTCTGAAGTTGGTAATTTCACATTGGATGGTTATGTCTATGAGCAAAATGAAATTGAATTTTTACCGGTTCCGGTAGAACAGGCAGCCGATCAGTTGATGATAGCTAAATGGGTGATTCGCAATTTAGGCTATCAGTTGGGTTATAATGTTACTTTTGCTCCTAAGATAACTGCCGGAAAAGCAGGTTCAGGTTTGCATATTCACATGCGTATTATGAAAGATGGTAGGAATCAGATGCTGCAGGATGGCGTCTTGTCGGATACTGCCAGAAAAGCTATTGCTGGAATGATGTTGCTGGCTCCTTCTATCACGGCATTTGGCAATACCAATCCTACATCTTATTTCCGTCTGGTGCCTCATCAGGAAGCACCGACAAATGTTTGTTGGGGAGACCGTAATCGTTCCGTTCTGGTGCGTGTGCCGTTGGGATGGGCAGCAAAGCGTGATATGTGTGCGTTGGCTAATCCGTTGGAAAAGGAAAGTACGTATGATACTACACAGAAGCAGACGGTGGAAATGCGTTCTCCGGATGGATCGGCCGATTTGTATCAGTTGCTGGCAGGTTTGGCGGTGGCTTGCAGATTGGGGTTTGAAATGCCTGATGCGTTGGCTCTGGCTGAAAAAACCTATGTCAATGTGAATATTCATCAGAAAGAGCATGCGGATAAATTGCAGACCTTGGATCAGTTGCCGGACAGTTGTGCAGCTTCTGCCGATTGCTTGGAGCAGCAACGTGCTTATTTTGAGCAATATCATGTGTTTAGTCCTTCTATGATTGATGGTATTTTACGGAAGTTGCGTGATTATGATGATCGTACTTTACGGGCAGATATAGCAGATAATCAAGCAGAGATGCTTGCCTTGGTGCAACGTTATTTTCATTGTGGATAAATCAGGTTAAGGATTATTCATGTATTTTTGCTGTTTAGAATCTAAAATAAGAATTTTTTTATGATAACAACCCAATTACTGCGTCCTGCCAGCATTGTAGTGGTGGGAGCTTCCAATAATGTACATAAGCCGGGAGGTGCTATATTGAGGAATCTGATTACTGGTGGTTATACCGGAGAACTTAGAGCTGTCAATCCTAAGGAGGTAGAGGTACAGGGCATTAAAGCGTATGCCGATGTCAAAGAGATACCCGATACCGATCTGGCCATTTTGGCTATTCCTGCTTCTTTGTGTCCGGATGCAGTTGAAGTATTGGCGGCTGAGAAGCAAGTACGTGCATTTATTATTCTTTCAGCGGGATTTGGCGAAGAAACAAAGGAAGGTGCTTTGTTGGAAGATCGTATTCTGCAAACAGTCAATCAATATGGAGCATCCTTGATCGGCCCGAATTGCATTGGTTATATGAATGCTTTCCATCATAGTGTTTTCAGTCAGCCTATTCCTAATTTGAATCCACAAGGTGTTGATTTAATTTCCAGTTCGGGAGCTACAGCAGTGTTTATATTGGAAAGTGCAGTCACCAAGGGGTTGCAATTTAATTCAGTCTGGTCAGTTGGTAATGCGAAGCAGATTGGTGTGGAAGATGTGTTGCAGTATATGGATGAGCATTTTTGTTTCGAGACTGATTCAAAGTTGAAATTGTTGTACATAGAAAGCATAGCTGATCCGGACCGTTTGCTTTTTCATGCTTCTTCTTTGATAAAGAAAGGTTGTCGGATAGCAGCTATCAAGGCTGGAAGCAGTGAAAGCGGAAGTCGGGCTGCTAGTTCGCACACGGGGGCTATTGCTAGTAGTGATTCAGCGGTTGAGGCACTTTTTCGTAAAGCGGGCATTGTGCGCTGTTATTCTAGGGAAGAGTTGACTACGGTGGGGTGCATTTTTACTTTGCCAGAGTTGAAAGGAAAGAATTTTGCCATTATTACCCATGCCGGTGGACCGGGTGTGATGTTGACCGATGCATTAAGTAAGGGAGGTCTGAATGTGCCAAAGTTGGAAGGACCGTTGGCCGATGAATTGAAAAGCCAACTTTTCCCCGGAGCTTCTGTGGGTAATCCTATTGATATATTGGCTACAGGTACACCGGAACATCTTCGTCTGTGTTTGGACTATTGTGAAGAGAAGATGGATAACATCGATGCTGTTATGGCTATTTTTGGTACTCCGGGATTGGTAAGTATGTTTAAAATGTATGATGTCTTGCATGAGAAAATGCAAACATGTACGAAACCTATATTTCCGATTCTTCCGTCTGTGAATACAGCAGGTGCTGAAGTTTCCGAGTTTTTAGCAAAGGGGCATGTGAATTTTTCGGATGAGGTGACTTTGGGTACTGCTTTGTCGCGTATTATGAATGTGCCACGTCCGGCAGCCAATGAGATCGAATTGTTTGGCGTTGATGTACCTCGTATTCGGCGTATCATAGATTCTATACCGTCCAATGGCTATATAGAGCCGCATTCTGTCCAAGCTTTATTGCATGCAGCTGGAATTCCAGTTGTTGATGAGTTTGTTTCATCAATAAAAGAAGAGGTCTTAGCTTTTTCTCGTCGGACAGGATTCCCTGTGGTTGCCAAAGTGGTTGGACCGGTTCATAAGTCTGATATAGGTGGTGTGGTGCTTAATATCAAGAATGAGCAGCATTTGGCATTGGAGTTTGATCGTATGATGCAACTTCCGGAAGTTACAGCTGTGATGGTACAGCCTATGTTGCAGGGTACCGAACTGTTTATTGGAGCTAAATACGAAGAAAAGTTCGGTCATGTGGTGCTTTGTGGGTTAGGCGGTATTTTTGTGGAAGTATTGAAAGATGTTTCTTCGGGTTTAGCACCGTTATCTTATGAAGAGGCTTACTCCATGATTCATTCCTTGCGTGCTTATAAGATTATCAAAGGCACACGTGGGCAGCGTGGAGTGAATGAATCCAAGTTCGCCGAGATCATAGTCCGTCTTTCCACCTTATTGCGTTTTGCTACGGAAATTAAGGAGATGGACATTAATCCTTTGCTTGCTACAGAAAAGGATGTCATTGCGGTAGATGCACGCATTCGTATTGATAAATAAGTATTGGGTATTTTCGGCTATCCGGCCCAGTCTTCACGGTCTAGGTTGCGATAGCCGATAGCTTCTGCCAGATGTCTTGAAGTTATCTGTTCGCTGTTCTCTAAATCAGCGATGGTGCGTGCCACTTTTAGAATACGATCATAGGCACGGGCAGATAAACTGAGTCGGTTCATCGCATTTTTCAGCAAATTTAGACCTGCTTCATCTGGTCGTGCATATTGATTTAGCAATCTGCTAGTCATTTGCGCATTGCAATAGATTCCTTTTTCTCCAGCATACCTTTGTTCTTGTATCTTACGAGCTTGGATGACACGTTCTCGGATACAAGTACTTGATTCGCCGGCTTTTGTATCGGCCATTTTTTCAAATTCCACCGGAATGACCTCTATTTGAAGGTCAATGCGGTCCAGTAAAGGACCGGATATTCGGTTCAGATATTTCTGCACTTGTCCAGGACTGCATACGCAGGCTCTAGTTGGGTGATTGTAATAACCGCATGGACAGGGGTTCATAGAGGCTACCAGCATGAAACTAGCTGGATATTCGACATTGCACTTTATGCGAGAAATGCTGATTTTTCGGTCTTCCAAGGGCTGTCTGAGTACTTCCAATACGTTGCGTGAAAATTCTGGAAGTTCATCTAGAAAGAGTACCCCGTTGTGTGCCAAGCTGATTTCACCGGGTTGAGGATAACTGCCACCTCCGGTCATGGCCACTTGGGAAATGGTATGATGCGGGTCACGGAAAGGACGTTGTGAAATCAGTCCGCCATCTTTTCCTAATTTTCCTGCGACAGAATGTATTTTGGTGGTTTCCAGACTTTCACCTAAAGAGAGAGGAGGCAGAATGGACGGAAGCCGTTTGGCTAGCATTGATTTACCGCTGCCGGGTGCACCGATCAGCAGGATATTGTGCCCGCCTGCCGCTGCTACTTCCAACGCTCTTTTAACATTCTCTTGTCCTTTGACATCAGCAAAGTCCAAATCACATTTAGCTTGTTGAGCATAAAATTCTTCTCGGGTATTCACTATAGTGGGAGTCAGTTGTCGGATACCTTGAAAAAAATCTGTTACCTCACGAAGGTTCTCTACTCCATAGACTTCCAACTTGTTTACGACTGCTGCTTCTCGGGCATTTTGTTTGGGGATAATCATACCTTTGAATCCCAGTTCGCGTGCTTTGATGGCTATGGGTAAAACGCCTGTGATGGGTTGCAAACTTCCATCTAGACCGAGTTCTCCCATTAACAAGTAGTTTTCCAATTTGTCAGCCGGAATACATTCATTGGCAGCCAACATTCCAATGGCTAAAGGCAAGTCGTAAGCAGATCCTTCTTTACGGATGTCGGCTGGTGCCATGTTGATTGTCAACGATGCAGTGGGCATTTTATATCCGTTGACCTGCAGTGCAGAACGAATTCGCTGATGACTTTCCTTTACGGCAGTATCGGGCAGTCCTACTAGATAAAACATACAGCCTCTAGAGCTGTTCACTTCAATGGTAATGAGGGTTGCATCAATACCTTGTACAGCCGCTCCATAAACTTTAATGAGCATTTTCTTAGGTATATTATATGAGCTGTTTGGTAATATATCTGTTTTAGATTCTTTTTCTGTCTTTCTTTTTCTTTTCTTCTAGCTTTCTTCTCTTTTGCTTCCTTTTCTATAGCTTTTAGTTGGTCTTGGATAGCTTTTTCTATCCAAATTTTTAGCTTCGATGCGGCCAGTAGGCGAGAGTAGCAGGTTGTATGGCAGGATGTTTATACCTAATTGTTTGACTAGTTCTGTGTCCCATCCTTTAAAATCGCAGATTTGTTCCCATTTCAAGGTATCCCGTTTGATGCAGTTTTTCCATTTTTCTTCGTCCAAGTCTAAAGAAACTCC
>AMCI01000407.1_pt1 | contig 17434 bp, 19 predicted proteins | sample 419838 | NCBI WGS metagenome assembly AMCI01 (sample SAMN01090643, study PRJNA158313) | gut metagenome
AAAGAACTGAAGGCCGCTACTGGTTTGCCTGCAGCGACCTCTTTCAAACATGTATCACCTGCAGGTGCTGCCGTTGGAGCACCGATGAGCGAAACCCTGCGCAAAATCTATTTTGTTGACGACATCAAGGAACCTCTGACACCAATCGCCACCGCTTATGCCCGTGCTCGCGGTGCTGACCGTATGTCCAGCTATGGCGACTTTATCGCTCTGTCCGATACATGTGACAAGGCTACTGCACTTCTCATCAAGCGTGAAGTAAGTGATGGTGTCATCGCTCCGGATTTTACCGAAGAAGCACTCCAAATCCTCCGCGAAAAACGCAAGGGTACTTATAATGTCATCAAGATCGATCCCAACTACGTACCAGCACCTATCGAACACAAGCAAGTCTTCGGTGTAACTTTCGAACAGGGACGTAATGAAATCGACCTGACCGGCGACCAGCTCTTCGAAAATATCCCAACGCAGAACAAGCACTTCACAGAAGAAGCAAAGCGCGACTTGATGATTGCGCTCATCACTTTGAAGTACACTCAGTCCAACTCCGTTTGCTATGTAAAGGACGGACAGGCTATCGGTATCGGTGCCGGACAGCAGAGCCGTATCCACTGTACTCGCCTCGCTGGTAACAAGGCTGATATCTGGTGGTTGCGCCAGCATCCAAAGGTGATGAACTTGCCTTGGGTTGAGAAAATTCGCCGTGCTGATCGCGACAACACCATCGATATCTACATTTCTGACGACTATGAAGACGTATTGGCTGACGGCGTATGGCAGAACTTCTTCACAGAAAAACCTGAAATCCTCACCCGTGAGGAAAAGAAGGAATGGATTGCAAAAAACACAGGTGTTGCACTGGGCTCCGACGCTTTCTTCCCCTTCGGTGACAATATTGAACGCGCACACAAGAGCGGTGTAGAATTTGTTGCACAGGCTGGCGGCAGCGTACGTGATGACCATGTTATCGAAACCTGCGACAAGTACGGCATTGCCATGGCCTTCACCGGCATCCGTCTCTTCCACCATTAATCCTATTAAGAATCAATCGTATGATGCGTAAAGCCGACGAAGAAGAAATCACTCAGGCTATGACTAGCGGCATCGTATTTAAAGGTGCCAAACTCAAAGCTAAACCGAAAGAAGAAAAAGTGAAGACCAAGGCCAAAAAGAAGACCTACATTACAGGACTTCACGGTTCGGGAGCAGCCAAGAAAAAAGCTGAAATCCGGGCCCGCCGTGCCAACCGTCATAAGAATAAAGCATAAACAAAAAGAATGGGCTATTCCTTATAATATCCTACTTTTATTGGGAATAGAGCATAAAAAGAAATGTTGCATAGGAAACATGCGACATCTAAAGACATGTATCCCTTCTCTCCTACAACCAACAGCCTCGCCATCTGGAAACAGTCGGCGAGGCTGTTTTACATACTCCATAACCTACGAGAATACATCAGAGTGAATTCGGCAAATGACGGCAGACCGACAGATTAAAAGTATTTCACAGGTACCAATTGGCAGATTCAAATTAAATATGTACCTTTGCGACCGACCTCAAACAAAAAAAGTAACTCATGAAGAAATTAATTATTCTCTTTTTGCTTGCACTTCCCCTGATCGTGGGAGCACAAAACAAAGGTGATATTTCCAAATACTTGAAAGGAGCCGTCACCCTTACCAATGGCAAAGTAACTTTCGAAAGAACATTCGATGTTCCTGGAAAAGACAAAGCAGAAATCTACCAATTGCTGAAATCTTATACCCACTCAGAAATTTTGGAAGGCCCCAACCATCTTGAACAGTGCAGCTTCACTGAAGAAGACAGCATCAACGGCATTTTGGCAGCCAGCGTTGAAGAATATCTGTATTTCAAACGCACCAATTGGGTCAACCATCGCGTCAGATTCTATTACCAGCTTATATACAAGATTGAAGATAATCGGTTCACCGTCACCCTGCGCAGAATGCACTACCTGTACGATGACATTCCTTCATCAGAAGTATACTACGCCGAACAGTGGATTACGGATTTCAATGCACTGAAGAATAACGGAAAGAAACTCACCCGCATTGGAGGCAAGTTCCGCCGTTATACCATCGATAGAAAAGATGAAATCTTCATGGGAGCAGGAAAGGCTACCGGTGCGAAATTTAAGAAAAGGGTCATCGAAGTTGAGGAATAATCCTCCACCCCGCCCATCTTGGTTTGATATAAATCGTCGGCAACGACCATCTATCGGAAAATACTGCTGCAATCAAAAACCTACAACCCAACATTGCAACACGCCCCTACCAATAGAGAGTTGCATTATGCTGGCATCAATTCTCAAGGAGCAGGACAGAAAAAAACGTCCTGCTCTTTTCATATCCCATCTCCCTGTTCCGCCAACCCTTCTCCCTACAAAAGCGCCCTGCTACTTTTCGAAACAGATTCACCCTATCTCCACGACCAAGTCTGCACAAATGGTCGCGGAAACGTAAACAAAGTATATTTATACTACAGGAAAGCCACCCCTGCGCATTGGGACGGAAAACAGACAAAGCCTCAACAATCAACAAGATACAACAAGGAGAGGCAAGCAAAGAGAAACACCAGGTACAATATTATCAATATTTTTATCGGAAGATCTTGATTTGTATCAAACAATTTTATTATATTTGCAATCGCTTTAGAGAAACACATTGCGGTAGTAGCTCAGTTGGTAGAGCATTAGCTTCCCAAGCTAAGGGTCGCGGGTTCGAGCCCCGTTTACCGCTCTGATAAATAGAGGATTATATGGCTGTTATTATTATAGTAGCAATTCTATCATTTGGCCTTGCACTCATCGCCACGGAAAATTTCAACAAAATGAACAAAGCAGCCGTGGCCATGTTCATGGGCATTGTATGCTGGCTGCTATACATCAGTTATGGCACCTCATTCGTTGTGGCAGAACACCAAATTGATTTTCTGTCCTATCTTTCCAACAATTCCGTTACACCTAACTCTGTAAAGGAATTTATTGCCAACCACATCTTTCTCAAGTATTCCGTAGGAGCAGCAGAGATTGCCATTTTTCTTATGGCAACCATCTCCATTGTAGAGGTGCTCAATAACAATGGCTGCTTTGACTTCATTCAGGAATGGCTGCGAACGCTCAATCCTATTCGCTATCTTTGGATTATGGCTGGCTTTACCTTCGTACTTTCCGCCAATATGGACAACGTCACCACCGTTTGTCTGATGCTGGCCATCATGCATACCATGGTGGCAGATGAAAAAGCACGACTACTCTACGGTGCGGTAATTGTACTGGCAGCCAATTGTGGCGGAGCCTTCACGGTTATCGGTGACGTAACGAGCCTTTCCCTTTGGGTCAACCAATTGGTCACCCCGACTTCCTATACCAGTCTGTTGGTATTGCCGAGTTTTTCAGCTCTGACAACTGTGCTCATCCTGGTATCTCGCAGTCTGCCCGATCGCTTGCACTTGACTCACTCGGCCCCTCCTTATCGTGGAGACGACACCGTACTGACCCGCACCCAACGGCTCTTGCTGCTGCTCGTTGGCATTGGCGGACTTTGGTTCATTCCGACCTTCCACCGCATCACCTTGTTGCCCCCCTTTGTTGGAGCGCTCTGCGTTCTCTCCCTGCTGTGGATCGTCAACGAATTGTGTAATCGCCCCATGTTACATAGCGACCAAATGGTACAGAAACGCTTACCGGCGGCACTACAATATATCAACAGCCAGAACATTCTCTTCTTCATCGGTCTGACCCTCACAATGGGTGCAGTGAGTGAAACTGGATGCCTCTCCACCTTCTTTATGTGGTTAACCAACCATTTGGACAATATCTACTTGGTGAGCATCGTCATGGGCTTCCTCTCTGCCGTACTCAACAATGTCACCACCGTATTGGCCAATATCTCCATCTTCACACAAGATGTAGTATACAGTCATCCCGACTACGAAGAACTATTTTCACAAAACGGAAACTTCTGGCCCCTGTTGAGCTACACCACTGCCATGGGCGGCTCCTTGCTGAGCATCGGCAGTCTGGCTGGCTATGCTTTGATGCGAATGGAGAATGTCTCCCTCCGCTGGTACATCCGCCATTTCGCAGGAAAGGTACTGGCAGGCTGGCTAGTGGGCATGCTAGTGTTTTATCTTGCAGTGGAATATATTTATTAACTAAACAGTAACTGAACCCAATATACGCATTATGGCAAAAATTAGATGTATCGGTATACTCACCTCTGGAGGTGATGCCCCAGGAATGAATGCTGCAATCCGTGCGGTAACTCGCAGCGGTATTTGCAACGGCTTTAAAGTAAAAGGTATCTATCGCGGCTACGATGGATTGATCAAAGACGAAGTAAAAACATTTACGACTGAAGACGTCAGCAACATCATCCAGACCGGAGGTACAATCCTGCGCACGGCACGAAGCAAGGAGTTTGAAACACCTGCGGGCCGCAAGAAGGCATACGAGACCTTGCAAAAGGAAGCTATTGACGCATTGATTGTCATTGGCGGTAACGGTTCACTCACCGGTGCCATGACTTTGGCTGAGGAATACGACTTCCCTTGTATCGGTCTGCCAGGTACTATTGATAATGACCTCTATGGAACAGACTCTACGATCGGTTACGACACAACGCTAAATACCATTACAGACTGCGTAGACAAAATTCGCGATACGGCGACTTCCCACGAACGCATTTTCTTCGTGGAAGTGATGGGACGAGACGCTGGTTTCTTGGCACAGAACAGCGCCATCGCAGCAGGTGCAGAAGCAGCCATCATCCCCGAAGATTCCACCGGTAGCGATCAACTCATCAAGTTTATGGAACGCGGTATCCGCAAGAGCAAGAAGAGCTGTATCGTTATCGTCAGCGAAAGTCCTACCTGTGGTGCCATGCACTATGCTGAACGGGTCAAGAAGGAATACAACTACGATGTAAGAGTTTCTATTTTAGGACATCTGCAACGAGGTGGTTCCCCTTCGGCACGCGACAGAATATTGGCGAGCTGCGTCGGAACAGGAGCAGTTCAAGCCTTGGTTCAGGGACAGCGCAATGTCATGGTAGGCGTACGCAACAACGAGGTGGTCTATGTGCCTTTTATCGATGCTGTAGGCAAACGTAAGGCTATCGACAAGAACCTCATCCGCGTACTTGACGAACTGTCCATTTAATCCTGCAAAATGGAGGCCCTGCACACCCCAAACAAAGAAATCTCTATAACGTTTAAATCATACAAATGGAATCAAACAACAAGAATATAGGACGCATCTCCCAGATCATCGGACCTGTGGTGGATGTTACCTTTGACACCAATGACAAAAAAGCGTCAGAAGTTCTTCCCAAGATTCACGATGCCTTGGAAGTTGTACATCCTGACGGCCGTAAAATCATTATTGAGGTACAGCAACACATCGGCGAAGATACCGTAAGAACGGTAGCCATGGACAATACTGACGGCTTAAGAAGAGGTTTGGAAGTTACCCAACTGGGCGCTCCAATTTCTATCCCAACCGGAAACCAAATCAAGGGCCGTATGCTCAACGTGTGCGGTAATACCATCGACGGTCTGCGTGAACTTGAAAAGGGCAACAACCCTTATCCTATCCACCGCGAGCCTCCTAAGTTTAAAGATCTTAAGACCAGCAGCGAAGTGCTCTATACTGGTATTAAGGTTATTGACTTGCTCGAACCCTATGCCAAGGGTGGTAAGGTAGGTCTCTTCGGCGGTGCTGGTGTGGGAAAGACCGTGCTCATCATGGAGTACATCAACAATATCGCCAAAGGACACGATGGTTATTCTGTATTTGCAGGTGTAGGTGAACGTACCCGTGAAGGTAACGACCTATTGCGCGAAATGCTCGAATCCGGCGTAGTAAAATACGGTGACGAATTCCTGGAATCTATGGAACGTGGAGAATGGGACTTATCTAAGGTAGACTACAAAGCTGTAGAAAACAGTCAGGCTACCTTGGTGTATGGTCAGATGAATGAGCCTCCTGGAGCCCGTGCTTCTGTAGCGCTTTCCGGCCTTTCCATTGCTGAATCTTTCCGCGACAGCGGTTCTGAAACAGGTAAGGCAACAGATATCCTTTTCTTCATCGACAACATCTTCCGTTTCACACAAGCCGGTTCTGAAGTTTCCGCCCTATTGGGACGTATGCCTTCTGCGGTAGGTTACCAGCCTACATTGGCCAGCGAAATGGGTGCGATGCAAGAACGTATTACCTCTACAAAGAACGGATCTATTACTTCTATCCAGGCCGTATATGTACCAGCCGATGACTTGACGGACCCTGCTCCAGCCACCACCTTTACGCACTTGGACGCCAAAACCGTGTTGAGCCGTAAGATTACAGAGTTGGGTATCTATCCTGCTGTGGATCCATTGGATTCTACATCTCGTATCCTCGACCCGAATGTGGTAGGCAAGGAGCATTATGAGTGTGCACAGCGCGTAAAGCAAATTCTGCAGAAATACAAAGAATTACAGGATATTATTGCCATTCTGGGTATGGATGAACTTTCCGACGAAGACCGCTTAACAGTGAACCGTGCTCGCCGCGTACAACGTTTCTTGAGCCAGCCGTTTACCGTGGCAGAGAAGTTTACCGGCGTACCGGGTGTGATGGTATCCATCGAAGAATGTATCCGTGGCTTCAACATGATTCTCGACGGCGAAGTAGACTATTTGCCCGAACAGGCATTCCTAAATGTCGGTACCATCGACGATGCTATTGCCAAGGGTGAGAAGTTGTTGTCGTCAGCTAAAGCCTCCTAAAATGAAAGTAAATATTGTATCTCCGGAAAAGACACTTTATGCTGGTGAAGCGGAAGGAGTCATTGTGCCTGGCGAAAACGGACAGTTCGAAGTGCTCCAAAACCATGCCCCCATCATCTCTATTCTGACTAAGGGCACGGTGGTATGCCGTGGAAAGGAGGATTTCCGCATGGAGATCAGCAGTGGATTTATTGAAGTGGCTAACAACGTCGTTTCTATTTGCGTGGAACGTTAACCCGTTTTTCTAGCCATGAAAATTATCCGTCCCATGGGTATTCTCGCCCTCATCTACTGCTGTCTGGGGCCGATACTCCTGCTGGTGGAAAGTCAGTTCACCTCCGTCCAGCCGATGAGACTGGCCGCAGCCATTACTTTTCTAGCCATCTTCTTCTTTTCCTACAGTATGCTGTCCCTGACAGTCTTCAAAAGACTGATAAACCAGAAGAGCAAACTGATGACGAGCTACTATTTGGCCGACAAAATGATTCGCTTGATAGCCTGCATCCTCATCATCGTAGTCTACGGACTGCTGGTGAAAACGGATATTCTCATCTTTGCGCTCAACCTTTTCGTCTACTTTGTAGCCACAGTGGTCTACACCAGCTACTACTGCATCAAAGAAGAAAACAAAACAAGTAATCATTGACATGAAACATTTGAAACACATCAGTTACCTACTGATTTTCGCTTTCGTCTGCCTCCTGCCTACCTCCATTAAGGCTCAGGAACAAGGGGGTACCGACGTGAAGGAAATCGTATTGGGACACTTGAGTGATGCTTACGACTGGCACATCACCACATGGAACGGCCATCATATATCAATTCCCCTTCCGGTCATTGTCAAGGGTGAGGAGTCGGGATGGCACATGTTCAGTTCTTCCCAATTGGCTCATGGCCACTCGTATGAAGGTTTCTATATCGACAACGAGCGCAACGGAAAGATTTACGAAAAACTGGCAAATGGTGAAGTGGTACGCCCCTACGACTTTTCCATCACCAAGAACGTGGTGCAAATTTGGATAACCGCAGCCCTCATGTTGCTGATCTTCATTGGCAGCGCAAGATGGTACCGCAACCGAAAGCCAGGCGACAGTGCCCCAAGAGGCTTTGTTGGATTGGTGGAGATGTTTGTGATGATGGTTCACGATGACATCATCAAGCCGAGCGTGGGCGAAAGCCAATACAAGCGCTACGCGCCCTTCTTGCTGACGGCCTTCTTCTTTATCTTCATTACGAATCTTTTAGGCCTCATCCCACTCTTCCCTGGTGGCGCCAATGTAACGGGCAATATCACTATCACGTTCTTCCTTGCTTGCTGCACCCTGTTGGTGACAAACCTTTTCGGCAACAAGGAATACTGGAAAGAAATCTTTTGGCCTGAAGTACCAACATGGCTCAAGGTTCCTATTCCCATGATGCCAGTCATCGAACTCTTCGGTATCTTTACCAAGCCGTTCGCCCTCATGGTACGTCTCTTTGCCAACATCTTGGGTGGTCATGCCATCATTCTGTCGCTCACCTGTGTGATCTTCATCACCTGGCAAATCAATGCGGTCATCGGAACTTCGTTCTCACTGATCAGCTTTGTCCTCATGATCTTCATGAACTGCCTCGAGCTGCTGGTAGCCTTCATTCAGGCCTACGTCTTCACCATGTTGAGCGCCATCTTCATCGGTCTGGCACATCCGGAACACCACCATTGATCATTTTTTTATAAATAAGAAATAAACAAAACAACAATTTAAATCTTACTATTATGTTACTACTCGCATTATTAGAAGCAGCAGGTATTGCTAAGTTGGGTGCCAGTCTTGGCGCAGGTATTGCCGCAATCGGCGCAGGTTTGGGTATTGGCCGTATCGGTAGCTCAGCAATGGAAGCTATCGCACGTCAGCCAGAATCCACAGGCGACATCCGTACCAATATGATCGTAGTAGCTGCGCTCGTTGAAGGTGTTGCCCTCTTCGCAGTTATCGTTTGTCTGCTCTGTCTTTTCTTATAATACAAATAAATCGGCGAGAATATGCAGAATCTGCCATCCATATTGAGTCCAGACTTAGGTTTGCTGTTTTGGATGTTTTTGGCCTTCCTCATCGTTTTTCTGCTCATGAAGAAATATGGTTTTCCTATCATCGTCAAGATGGTGGAAGATCGTAAGAATTATATTGACGAATCGTTGAGAAATGCCCGCGAAGCAAACGAACGATTAGCAAACATACAGTCCGAGAGCGAAGCGCTCTTGAAAAAAGCAAGTGAAAAACAAGCTTTGATTCTTAAGGAAGCGATGGCAACCCGAGACAATATCATTAAAGAAGCACGCGACAACGCTCAAGCCGAAAGCGTGAAAATCATCAATGAAGCCAAGGCTCAGATCGCTATTGAAAAAGAGAATGCCTTGAAGGATATTCGTTCAACGGTTGCGGATTTATCTGTGCAGATCGCAGAGAAAATCATGCGCCGCCAACTTAAGCAAGACGCTGAACAAGAGAAGTTCATAGAACGGATGCTGGACGAAGTAACCCAATCTAAATAAGTTAGCTTATGGATATTGGAATAGTCTCAGTTCGTTATGCAAAAGCTCTCTTGAGATTTGCGACAGACAATAAAGAGGAGCAACGGGTCTATACCGAAATGGAAACGTTGGCCACAACCCTTATGAAGGTGCAGGCATTACAGCCTGCCCTTCTTAATCCGGTTGTCAGCAACGAACAGAAAAACAGTCTGCTCATAGCAGCCTGTGCCGAAGCGGGAAATGCCTCAGCTTCGACACGTCGGTTTATAGAACTGGTTACCCTGAAGAAACGGGCAGAGCTGATGCTTTTCATTGCCCATGCCTATATTTCCCTCTACCGGAAGAGCAAGGGCATTATCAAAGGAAGACTTACTGTTTCCGCCCCTATCAGCAAAAATATTGCCCAACGTCTCCAGCAAATCATCGAAAGCAAAACCAGCAGTAAGATTGAGTTTGAAACTTCAGTTGACGAAGCCATCGAAGGCGGCTTCATCTTGGATTATGATACCTACCGCCTAGATGCCAGTTTACGTACCCAACTGAAAGAACTCAAACGTGCACTCCAAAATTAAACCTTCCGGTTGGCTATATGGCTTGCCGGAAAAACACGATTAGCAAAACATTTATGTCTAACAATATCAAACCCAGTGAAGTATCAGATGTCCTGCTGCAACAGCTCAAGGACATCCATACGAATATCAAGTTTGAAGAAGTCGGTGTCGTTCTCTCCATCGGCGATGGTGTAGCCCGTATATACGGTCTTACCAATGTGACCGAGAACGAATTGATTGAATTCGACAATGGTGTCATGGCCGTTGCCATGAACTTGGAAGAGGACAATGTCGGTGCAGTGCTATTAGGTTCATCTGAAGGTATCAAGGAAGGTCAAAACGTAAAACGTACAGGACGTGTAGCCTCTATCCTCGTTAACGAGAATATGCTCGGACGCGTCATCAACCCCTTGGGACAACCACTCGACGGCGGACCAGAAATCACCGGTGAAAAGTTCCTTATGCCGCTCGATCGCAAAGCACCGGGTGTTATCTACCGTCAACCGGTAAACCAAGCGCTTCAGACTGGATTGAAAGCCGTTGACTCCATGATTCCTATCGGACGCGGACAACGTGAGTTGATTATTGGTGACCGTCAGACGGGTAAAACCGCCATCGCCATCGATACCATCATCAACCAGAAAGAAAATTACGAAAAGGGCGATCCTGTCTACTGTATCTATGTAGCCATCGGTCAGAAGGCGTCAACTGTTGCCAACATCGTCAATACACTGAAAGAAAATGGTGCTATGGCTTACACCACCATCGTTTCAGCAACAGCTGCCGAACCGGCTGCCATGCAGTACTACGCTCCTTTTGCCGGTGCTGCCATCGGTGAGTTCTTCCGCGACCGCGGCAAGCATGCCCTAGTTGTCTATGATGACTTGTCCAAGCAGGCTGTTGCCTATCGTGAAGTATCTCTGATCCTCCGCCGTCCTTCTGGACGCGAGGCTTATCCTGGCGACGTTTTCTATCTTCACTCCCGTCTTTTGGAACGTGCAGCGAAGATCAACAACGAAACCCGTATTGCCGAACAGATGAACGACCTGCCTAAATGTTTGAAGGGAATGGTAAAAGGTGGTGGTTCGCTCACCGCTCTGCCTATCATTGAAACACAGGCTGGTGACGTTTCTGCCTACATTCCTACCAATGTGATCTCCATCACAGACGGTCAAATCTATCTTGATACCAACCTCTTTAACCGCGGTTTCCGTCCTGCCATCGACGTTGGTATCTCTGTGAGCCGTGTGGGTGGTGCTGCGCAGATCAAGAGCATGAAGAAGGTCGCTGGTACGCTCAAAATCGACCAGGCACAGTACCGTGAACTGGAGGCCTTCTCCAAGTTCTCTAGTGATATGGATGCTGTAACGGCCATGACTATCGACCGCGGACGTAAGAACAACGAACTGCTCATCCAAAATCAGTACAGTCCGATGCCTGTTGCCGAACAGGTAGCCATCCTCTATTGCGGTATCCATGGATTGCTCAAACAGGTACCCCTCGAAAAAGTCAGAGACTTCCAAGAAAATTTCCTCCAGATCATGCGTAGCAACTATGCCGACACCATACTGGCAGAAATCAAAAAGGGAAATATCTCTGAAGAAATAGCCCAAACCATTGAGAAGGTTGCAGCCGATGTAGCCGGACAATATAAATAAGATTAAGGACAATGGCTTCACTCAAGGAAGTAAAAACGCGCATCAATTCCGTCATCAGCACTCGTAAGATTACGAGTGCAATGAAGATGGTGGCCTCTTCCAAACTTCACCATGCCCAGTTGGCCATCGAAAATATGCGCCCATACGAAACTCGTCTGGAAAAAATTATGGCCAGCTTCATCAATAGCATTGAGGGGGATATCTCTTCCCCCTATGCTGTCAAGCGTGAAGTACGTCGTGTTGCCTTGGTAGTTTATACTTCCAACTCCAGTCTTTGCGGTGGCTTCAATGGTAATATCATCAAGGCACTGCACAAAAAAATCACTTCCTACCAGAACGATGGAATCGAAATCGTGAAAATCGTTCCGATGGGAAAGAAAGCCCTGGAGGCTGTTCGCAAACTCAATTATACGGATCTTCCTGATTATTCCAACCTGCTCGACCATCCTGCTTACGAACCAGCAGCAAAAATCGCTGCGGAACTGATGCAGCTCTACGAAACAGGCAAGGTGGACCAAGTGGAGATACTCTACCACCATTTCAAAAATACTGCTACGCAGATATTAACAGAAGAGGTGTTTCTGCCAATCTCGCTTGACCACTCCACTAAACAGGAGGAAGAGGCAACCAACAGCTATGCACTGGACTACATCATTGAACCATCAAAGGAAGAACTTATCCAACAGCTCATTCCCAAGACGCTTCACTTGAAACTCTACACAGCCATGTTGGACAGTCTGGCCAGCGAACATGCAGCACGCGTAATCGCTATGCAAGTGGCTACCGACAATGCCGACGAACTGTTGAATAGACTGACGCTGACCTACAACAAGACCCGTCAGCAGGCCATTACGACAGAACTCTTGGATATTGTGGGAGGCTCCATGCAATAAGCAGTACAATACAAACAATCGGACAAAGATAGCCCAAACTATTTTTGTCCGATTGTTGTTTTTATCCTTATACAGATCATAAAGATAAGGATACTCTCAATCATCATGATGATAAGAAATGCTTCGAAGGAAGCCTAAGCGAATGATGGTATTACCATCCTAATCTGCTATTTTAGAGTAGAATCTCCGTAAGTTCTTTTCTGTTTTTCTCTTTAGGTTCTTCTGCCGCATAACCAATGGGTACGAGCGCCACGGGAATCAGCTGGTCTGCTACAGGGAAAACCTGTTTGCAAGCCGGCACATCGAAGTTACACACCCAGCAAGTACCCAATCCCTGTTCTGCGGCCCCCAGGCAAAGGTGCTCCACGGCAATCGCCACGTCGATATCACCATGCGGCTTACTGTCGCTCTTGCGCACCCACTCAGCCGAAGCATCCCGATAGACGACAAAACAGGCAGGGATGTGCTTGAACCATTCCCGATTGTAACACTCAGCTAAACGTGCCAACTCTTCCGTCTTTGTCACATAGCGCAAACGCCAGGGCTGGAAATTCACCGCTGAAGGCGCCATTCGCACACACTCCAAGACATAATCCAGTTTTTCCTTTTCCGGCAACAAAGGCTGGTAGGACCGTACAGAATATCGTTGCATACACAATTTCAAAAAAGTATCCATAAAAGAATAACTTATATTTTAAACATTAGATAGATTTTTATAAGGCAAACTATACAAAGGTAGCGAAAATTGCAACCAATTGTACATTCAGATAGTATAGCGCAAAAATAACACATCGCAGCGAGATAACCAACCCATCTGCCGACTTTTATTGGAAAAAGAATGCAAAAAGCCAATAATCGCAGAAAACGAAGACTTTATTTTGCTATTCGCCGAAGTTAGTGTAATTTTGCGTTGCAATGTATTTGCCTAAAGAAAACTTATGGAAATTAAAAATACACCGGAACAATTCAAGACAGTCATGCACAACTGCCGCGAACTGTTCATCAAAAAAATGCACGACTATGGTACGGCTTGGCGCATCATGCGGACAACTTCCATCACCGATCAGCTCTACATCAAAGCCAACCGTATCCGTTCGATAGAAATCAAAGGTGAAGCCTTGGTTGACGAGGGGATTGTCCCTGAATTCGTAGCCATCATCAATTACAGCATCATCGGATTAATCCAACTCGAATTGGGTGCTGCTACGGATGGCGAGGAACTCGCTGCCGACCAGGCGCTCCAGCTCTACGACAAGTATGCGACAGGCGCTTTGGATTTGATGCTCAAGAAAAATCACGACTATGACGAAGCCTGGCGTGCCATGCGGGTCAGCTCTTATACAGACTTGATTCTCATGAAGATTTTCCGCACCAAGCAGATCGAGGACCTCAACGGAAAAACGCTGGTTTCTGAAGGCATTGCAGCCAACTACATGGACATGATGAACTATGCCGCATTCGGACTGATAAAATTGACCCTTGAAAAATAAAATCGCACATATCTGCCTTTTTGCTTTGGTGAACCTCTGCCGCCTCATTCTGGCTGCCACCCTCCTTTTTTCGGGTTTCGTCAAAGCTGCCGACCCCATGGGCATGCTCTACAAGATCAATGCTTATTTCAGCCACTGGGGAATGCCCTTCGAGGAAAATTCACTTCTGCTCAAGGCGATGGTCATCGCCCTTGCAACTATCGAATTTATTCTAGGCATCAATCTGCTATTCGGCATGCGTAAAAGGGTTTCTGCCGCACTGAGCGCCCTATTCATGTCGCTCATGACGGCAGTCACAGTTTATGTGTATATCTACAATCCTGTACCGGACTGCGGCTGTTTTGGCGATGCCCTAATCCTCTCCAACGGGGAGACACTAGCCAAAAATATCGCACTTCTCGTGGCAGCCATCGTCGTCACGGCTTTTCCACGCTGTATCATCCGCTTGATCTCGGAAAGAAACCAATGGATCACATCCATCTATTCTTGGATTTATATCATCGGACTCGGCCTGGTATCCCTCGAATACCTGCCCATCTTTGATTTCACAGCTTTCCAGCCTGCCACCAACCTGCGCGCGGCGTGGTATGGCAAGACACCAGCTGCTGCCGATCTCCAAAACCTCGTCCTCTTCAATGACAAAGGCGAAGACGTTACCGAAGAAATCGTACAGGACACAGGCTACACCTTCCTCCTTACGATGCCCAATGTCAACATCGCTGAGGACGGTTGCAACGATATGGTCAATGACATCTACGACGACTGTTGCGATGCAGGCTATGCCTTCTTTGCTGTAGCGGGCGAACAAACGGATTCCGCAGCCATCAATAACTGGATTGACAGAAGTGGGGCTGCCTACCCCTTCCTCACTACTGATCCTATCCTCCTCAAAGCCATGGTACGATCCAATCCGGGTCTCCTCCTGCTTAAAGACGGACAAATCATCAACAAATGGAGTGACTCCAACCTACCCTCACTTTCCAAAGATAGGAACTGGGCCCAAACACCTACCGTTGAAGGGATCAAAACTCCATTGGTGCGCCTCCTCCTCTGGTTCGTCATTCCGCTCCTCCTCGTCGAGCTCCTCGATGCCCTTTGGATAGCAAACAAATTTTACAAACATCATCATATTAATAAAAAACATCTTAAACACAACAAAGTTATGAGAAAGAAAATTGTAGCAGGTAACTGGAAAATGAACCTGAATCTTCAGGAAGGTATTGCTTTGGCAAAAGAATTGAACACAATGTTGGAAGCTGACAAACCAGCTTGCGATGTTGTCATCTGCACTCCTTTCATCCACTTGGCATCTGTTGCTGCTGAACTCAACGCTGACCTCATCGGTCTGGGTGCTGAAAACTGCGCAGACAAGGTAAGCGGCGCTTACACTGGCGAAGTTTCTGCAGCTATGGTAAAGAGCACTGGTGCTCAGTACGTGATCCTTGGCCACAGCGAACGTCGTGCTTACTACCACGAAACAGCTGAGATCTTGAAGGAAAAGATCAACTTGGCTTTGGCTAACGGTTTGAAGGTTATCTTCTGCATCGGTGAAGTTCTCGAAGAACGTGAAAGCGGCAAGCAGAACGAAGTTGTTAAGGCTCAGCTTGAAGGTTCTCTCTTCGATCTCTCTAAGGAAGAATTCGCTAACATCATCTTGGCTTACGAACCAGTATGGGCAATCGGTACAGGTAAGACTGCTACTGCAGAACAGGCTGAAGAAATGCACGCTTTCATCCGTGGCGTCATCGCTGACAAGTTCGGTGCAGAAGCTGCTGAAAACGTATCTATCCTCTATGGTGGTAGCTGCAAGCCAAGCAACGCTAAGGAAATCTTCGCAAAGGAAAACGTTGACGGTGGTCTGATCGGTGGCGCAGCGCTCAAGGCTGGCGACTTCAAGGGCATCATCGACGCTTGGAAGTAATCCACTCTTGGCAAACGCATACATTAGCGTGAAAAAAAAAGCAATTTGCAGACCCGTACGCGGGTTTGCAAATTGCTCATTTTTAAAAGCAAACCTAATTTATTTTTATCGTGAGAAACTTTGTCATATTCTTATCCTTCCTTTTTTCAGGGTGTTTGCTCCAGGCGCAGACAACATTTACCGACCACTTGCGTACCGACCTATCCGGAAAGGGGAAAGTGACCATTGAGCAATCCGCTGTGATTGAAAATATCGTCAACAAGAAAAAGATAAAGCATTCCGCTGTACCGGCTCCGCAGCACAAACCTGCACCTACGGAGACCGCAACAGGCAAGACAGAACAACCGGCCCGCCCTCGCGAGGCACACGAAGACCTACTCGACAAATTCAAGAGCAACACGGAAAAGAACCAGCAACCGGCCAAGATGCAGGGCTACCGCATCCAAGTCTATGCAGGACCGAAGAGTACGGGACAGAGCGAAGCCAGAAAGATAGAGCAGAAATGCAAAAAGGCACTGCCGGGCATCTCTACTTATGTACGATTCATCCAGCCGCGCTGGACCTGCCGCATCGGCGACTTCCAAACCCGCGCAGACGCCAACCTTTTCGTCGAGAAACTGCGAGAAGCCAAGGTGTCTTCACAAATCACCATCGTCAGATGTGAGATTTTCAAAGTATATTAACAACCCCAATAGCTACCGGTAACGGATCAAAAACCAAGCAATATGGACGAACAGAAGATAGAACAGCTCAAGCATCACTATTATGAAATCCTCCAGATCCTGGGGGAAGACGTGGAGCGCGAAGGATTACTCAAAACCCCTGAACGGGTGGCAAAAGCTATGCTGACTCTGACGCGCGGCTACCACATGGATGCTGCCGCTACGCTCAACTCAGCGAAATTCAAAGAAGACTACAACCAGATGGTCATCGTCAAGGACATCAATTTCTATTCTCTTTGCGAGCACCACATGCTTCCGTTCTACGGCAAGGTACATGTCGCCTATATTCCTAACGGCTACATCACTGGCTTGTCCAAAATTGCCCGCATCGTCGATATTTTCTCCCACCGCTTGCAGGTACAAGAAAGAATGACCACACAAATTCGCGAATGTATCCAGAATGCCCTTAATCCACTGGGAGTTATGGTGGTTATCGAAGCAAAACACATGTGCATGCAAATGCGAGGGGTTGAGAAAGAAAACTCCATCACGACAACTAGCGACTTCAGCGGCGCCTTCAACCAGGCCAAAACACGCGAGGAATTCCTCAAACTCATCAGTAAGGACTAATCCTGCCCTTGCTTGCTGCCTACAAACGCAACCGAAGTCATCCCCCTTGCCCTCCATCAGCTGGGCAAATACAATCAATGATAAATATATGAAATCCGCGAGATTTCAGCACATAAGAAAAGCCATCGGTAGAAACTACCAATGGCTTTTTGTATTAGGTTGTGTACTCTTTTTATTACTTAGCTTGAGCAGCCAACAGCTTTCTCAACTTGAAATTAAGATTCTGGCACATGATACCATTACCCATTTCCTGATAGCGTTTGATACGGTAACGCAACTCCTCAATCAAATTCATTTCTCTCTTCATAATCTTCATCTTTGTTTAGTT
>AMCI01000418.1_pt1 | contig 17389 bp, 10 predicted proteins | sample 419838 | NCBI WGS metagenome assembly AMCI01 (sample SAMN01090643, study PRJNA158313) | gut metagenome
TGAAAAAGAGTCCCAATCGTAAACCAGCTGCCACCAAATCCCCCTCCTCCTTTTTCCAGCAGTTGCTTGCTATCATCTCGTGGATTACCATATTGCTGCTTTGGGCCTCTGCGGCCAGTGCGCTCGTTTCCCCGATCCATTTCAAATACCTCAGCATATTAGGCTTGGCCTTCCCTGGTTTTGCGGTAGCCGTCATCGGCATGCTACTGGTCAACCTCATCTTCGCCCGCCGAAACGCCTGGATTCCTCTGTTCGGAATCCTAGGTGCGTCCTTCAGCCTTTACTCCTACTGTCCCATCAACCTCCCCTCGCCCGCACCAAAGGGCAGTTTAAAGATACTAACCTACAACACCATGGGATTTGCCCAATACAGTGATGGAACAGAAACAGCTACCCAGCGCGAAGCGCTTTTGCAATATGTAGATAATTGCCATCCCGATATTTTCTGTTTTCAAGAAGGAGCAACAGTCCCCGACCAAGTCTATACCATAGATATTCTGAACCGTACCCGCAAATACCTGCCCTATAACGACCGCAGCGCCATTGGCGGCAATATCCTAGGCTGCCTATCCAAATATCCCATTGTCGGGAAAGACACCCTGCACTGTAGCGATAGCAATGGGGCCATCGTCTTCCGCCTCCTTTTGGGCCATCAAGATACCCTCCACCTCGTCAATTGTCACTTACAATCCATGGGACTTTCAAAAAAAGAACGCGAGCAGTATCATGATATCGTACGCAGTCCCTACAACAGCCATGTCGACGAGCACTCCCGCCTCCTGATTTCCAAAATCTCCCGCGCTACGCTGCAACGCAGTCTCCAAGCTGAAAGCGTTGCCCATTATGTGGAACAACACAAAGGGAAAAACGTCATCGTCTGCGGCGACTTCAATGATACGCCGATTTCCTATGCCTTCCACCGCCTCCACTCCGCCGGACTCACCGATGCTTATGGCGCCACGGCCAATGGTATCGGCCGCTCCTTTAACCGCGACGCCATCTTTGTGCGCATCGACCATCTCTTTTGCAGCGAGCAATGGAAGCCTTACAGTTTCAAGATCGACCAGAGCATCAGTGCATCCGACCACTATCCGCTTGTCGGTTACTTGAAACGAGTTCAGCCGTAGACGGCCCCCAATAGCACTTACACCTTTATATCATGAATGCCGCGCTGAGCATCCTGGGATGGCTCAGCGCGGCATTTATACTTTGTGCGAAAATTCGTCCACGCTCCTCTCATCACTTAATGATGCGGTTACGCTGGTTATTCGCTTTCTCAGGACGCGATTTTCCCACCCGTTTCCCAGATGGTTTTTTCTTTCCTGCCAACTTCGCTTTATAAGCAAAGGGATTACTGTTTTTTTCTGTGTTGCCATAATTAAGTATTTCCTAAATCATATTGTGTAACTGGTAACCAATGCCTGTGCTACAAACTGCCCAAATGATCGTAGCAAGTTTGGAGAAAAGCATTGGCTGCATCTCGGCGCTGAACCGAAGGTTGGGGATCTTCTTTGAATACAGATTGCGGTTTAGTCAGCAGATTGAGCACAGAACATCCCGTTTCGTCCATATAATAAATTCCTTCGCTCCATACATGAACCGCAGAAGGATGCGTATAACTCTTGCTAAGCACATCTCGGCTGAAGGGAAAATCGTCGTGCGGCAAACCCAACTGCCCCAATAAGGTAGCCACCAAGTCGGTCTGGTTGCAAATCGTAGAAATCTCACGCGCCTCCTTCACCGCCCCACCGGTCCAGATCAACGGAATATGGCTGGTACGCGTCTGTACATCGGTCAGTTCGGCAGGGTAATGAATACCATGGTCGGGCAGAATCACGATCAAGGTATTGTTCCACTGAGGCGTCTGACGAAAACGCTGAATAAAATTACCGATACAATCGTCGAGATAAGCCATGGCGTTTTTGACCTTATCATCGGGAATGCGGTCATAAGGTACCACCCAAGGTTCATGACTCGCCAAGGTAAGGAAACCGATATGCCAAGGCTGAGATTCCGGTTGAGTCGTCACCATTTGGTAGAGTCGGTCAAAGGTGATATGGTCCGTCACGCCCCAATTATGGGTGAGCCGTTCCTCTGCCGTAAAGGTTTGGTCCCCATAAGTCTTGTCATATCCCGTCGCCATTAGGTAACCATTGGTATTGGTGAAGTTGATGTCGCCCCCATAGAGAAAAAAAGTAGCATAACCCGCCTGACGCAGCGCTCCCGAGAGTGCAGACAATTTCTCGCATTTGGAAGGCATCTTCATCACACTGACATCGGGAAACGCCGGATAACCACTGAAAGTACACACGGTTCCACGGTCTGTACGGAAAGAATTTGCATAACATTGAGAAAAGAGGATTCCTTCCTTTGCCAACTGATTGAGATGAGGAGTCACGTTGGGATCCGCCTCCGGATCTACAGCATGGACGAAAGTAGCACCACAACCCTCCATCAAGATGACCAGCACATTCGGACGACGCATCGTCAGCAACGTGTCAGAATCTATACTCTGAGTATTATACCCCAAACTGGAGAAGATGGCAGCACGCTGTTCTTCGGGGAAATAGTCATGGATCTTACTATAGTTTTTCGTTTTGAAGGCTGAAGAAATCACGCTGAAGGCCGGATTGACCGCAGCATGATTAAGAAAAGTATTGTCGGTATAATAAACCATTCCCACATTGGCCGTCGATTTTCCGATACCGCCACGGATGCCAAGGAAAATCAGTCCTCCCAGCAACAGGAATACCAAAGTGCCGCGCCCTTTCGTCTGGATACGAGTAGGCATCGGTTGCAAACGCGTAGCAATGTAACGGAAGGCGAAGAAAAGGAGGACGGAGAAGACCAAAAAGGCAATGGTAACCCCAATCAGATAGCCCGTACTGACACTGGCTGTAGCGCCTTTAGGCGAATCGATATAATTAAAGATGGTACCATCTAATTTGATTCCCCAAAATTCATAGAGGCAGGTATCCGCTAACAGAATAAGGGCCAAGAGCGTAGCTACTACAGCGGTATAGATTTGATAAAGTCTTTTGCCCAGAGGAAAGGACCACCACAAAGACAAAAGCAGTCCCAACCATAAAGGAGCAATGAGATAGCCTGTTGTGGCACAGTCGAGCGGCAGTCCGTGAATGAGCACATCAAAGACATCCGATCCCTGAGCCTGGTGGATTTCCAATCCGTTATACGTCATGAAAAGCAATTTCCCGAAGGCGAAGATCAACAACAGGAGTGCATAGAATTTAAACAAGAAGAAAAGACGCGGTTTCATATTCGTAAGTTATGGTATTATAAAGGAAAAGGGAGCGAAGTACCTCGCTCCCTTATGATGGGCTGAGTGGAAAATCAATATGGTAAACGAAGAGGACAAATAATGATCAGTAATCTCAGGCCCCTACACCTTCGAACTACAGTTGCACGTTCTCATTTATTGGCCTTAAAGCTGCTGCATATCGTTCAATCGTTTATAGAAACCATTGATAGACAGCAATTCATCGTGTGTACCCCTTTCCACAATTTTACCTTCATGGAGCACACAAATCTCATCGGCATTCTTGATGGTAGACAGGCGGTGAGCGATGGCAATCGTCGTACGCGTCTTCATCAGTCGCTCAAGCGCTTCCTGTACGAGGCGTTCGCTCTCGGTGTCGAGTGCAGAAGTAGCCTCGTCGAGAATCAAGATCGCCGGATTCTTGAGAATGGCACGTGCTATGGAAACCCGCTGGCGCTGTCCGCCGGAAAGGCGGCAACCACGATCGCCCACCTTGGTGTCGTACCCGTTTTCACTTTCCATGATGAAGTCGTGGGCATTGGCAATCTTGGCCGCTTCAATGACCTGTTCCATTGTCGCATTCTCCACGCCGAAGGCTATATTATTGAAGAAACTATCGTTGAAAAGAATGGCTTCCTGGTTGACATTGCCAATCATGGCACGCAGATCAGAAAGGTAAACACTCTTCACGTCCACACCATCTACCGTAATGCTACCCCCACTGACATCGTGGTAACGGGGCACCAAATCCACGAGGGTGGATTTTCCCGAACCGCTCTGCCCTACGAGGGCAATGGTCTGGCCACGCTTAACGGTAAGGTTGACATCCGACAAAACATTGCTCTTTCCATTATAACTGAAAGACACATTATGAAAAACAATGCGGTCCTTAAGTTCTTTCAGATGGGTAGGATGAGCCGCCTCCTGAATCGGATTTTCGGCATTCAAAATCTTATTGACGCGCTCCATAGATGCCATACCCTTAGGGATGGCATAGGTGGCCTTGGACAAATCTTTCAACGGCTGAATGATGCTGTAAAGAATCACCATATAGAAGATAAAGGTCGGAGCATCTACTGGTGGGTGGTTGGAGAAAATCAAGGTACCGCCATACCACAACACCAAGACAATAAGGCATGTACCTAAGAATTCGCTCACCGGATGAGCTGAAGCCTGACGAATCGCCACACGGTTGGAAGCCTGGCGGTATTCATTGGCACTCTGGTCAAAACGCTGTCTCATCTTCTTCTCTGCAGTGAAGGCCTTGATGATACGCATGCCACCGAGGGTTTCTTCCAGCTGAGACATTGTTTCACTCCATTTATTTTGGGCATCCAAGCTCTGCCGCTTGAGTTTGCGGCCAATCTGTCCCATGAGCCAGCCCATGAGAGGAAGCACAATCAAGGTAAAGAGGGTAAGTTCCCAGCTGATATAGATGAGCACACTAAAATAGCAGATGAGAAGAATCGGGTTCTTGATCAACATTTCCAAAGAACCCGTAATGGAATTTTCAATCTCGTTGACATCTCCGCTCATACGGGCGATAATGTCGCCCTTCCTCTCGTCGGAGAAAAAACTGAGTGGCAGTCCTGTTATTTTATGGTAAACATTGGAACGAATATCCCGCACGATTCCGGTTCGCATCGGCACCATGATACCCGCCGAAGCAAAGTAAGCTCCGGTTTTGAGCAAGGTAGCTGTCACAAGGAAACAACCGATAAGCAGCAAAGTCGTGGAAGGACCATATTCTGCCATCACCTGCTGGGTGTAGTAGTACATGTTGTTGATGAGCAAGTCTTTCATACTTATCCCCGTTGTCTCCCAATCAATGAAATGATAGGTTGTCGTGTCCACCCGGAACAGCAGGTTGAGCATCGGGATGAGGGAGGCAAAGGAAAATACGTTAAGCACAGCCGACAACAAGTTGAACAACAAGGAGCCGGCGAGATATTTCTTATAGGGAGCAACATATTGTCGCATCACTTTGAAAAATTCTTTCATAAAGGCGGGGTATGAGAGGTCCATCCTTGGTGGCGGTAACAAATGCCGCAGACGGATGGGAGAGATGATATTTTAGATGTACTTCCTGGATTCGTCCTATTTTCTTCCAAAGTCGGCAGGTACTTCGCCCCAGTTGGGAGTGTCCCATTTGACAATTGGACAGTTGGACGTATTTTCATGCAGCCATTTTTCTGCGCGGGCAATGAGTTGATACAATGCCTCTGTCTTGGCATTGCGCCGGAGATTGGTCTTGCATTTCTTCTGTTTGACCCACAGCATAGCGATGCGGCTGTCACTGTAGATCGTCATCCGAATTCCTTTTTGCTGGAGCAAAGCCAAAGCATGGACGATGGCAAGGAATTCACCGATGTTGTTCGTGCCGTGTACGGGACCATAGTGAAACACTTCCTCTCCGGTCTTCAGGTAGATTCCCCGATATTCCATCGGTCCAGGATTTCCGGAACAGGCGGCATCAACGGCAAGGGCTTCGGCGATCACCGGGTCGGGAAGAGGGAGGACAGTATCCGTACGGTGACTGGGCGGATTGGCAGGAACGTCATTGCGTAAAGGACGTTCGGCAGTTTTTCCTTTTTTTGAGGTCTGTATATAGTTATAGGGAGAAGAATAGAAGGCTTCCTCCGCCTCCTCCCGGGTTTTAAATGATTTGAAAACAGCACCTTCAAAGCCCTTGGTTTGTGCCTCGCATGCCGACCAGCTATCGTAGATTCCCGGTTCAACCCCATGCCATACTACATAAAATTTGGGTTGCTGCTTGCTCATACAAAAATAGAGAAGGTAAGGGGATAAAGAAAGATTGGGGTAAACATCAGTTTTTGCAGCCGCGGGGGCTGTCACTGAGGAGGAAAGACAAGGTCGTTAGGAAGACATTTCTCCATCTTCCTAACGACCATTGGTTCCTTTATTACATACGTTCAGGCATCTCGATACCCAAGAGGCTCATGCCGAGGCGTACCACCTTTGCCACATTGGCAGAGAGTACGAGACGGAAGAGTTTCTTGTGTTCGTCTTCTTCACGCAAAATGCTGAAATCGTGGTAGAACTGGTTGTATTCCTTGACGAGTTCGTAGCAATAGTTGGCGATGGCAGATGGAGAATAGTCCTGTCCTGCCTGACGGACAACTGCTGCGAAGTCAGCGATATGCTGAACAATTTCTTCTTCCTTAGTAGAAAGTTCCACGTCGGCAGGAAGCACTTCCGGCAACTGGATACCGGCATCGGCAGCCTTACGGAGGATGGAGCGGATACGGGCATAGGTATATTGTACGAATGGACCCGTGTTACCATTAAAGTCGATACTTTCAGCCGGGTTGAACAACATATTCTTGCGGGCATCCACCTTGAGGAGGAAGTATTTGAGAGCACCCATACCTACAATGCGCGCCACTTCCTGCTTTTCCTCTTCTGTCATATCGGTAAACTTGCCGGCTTCATCGGCAGTAGCACGTGCCTGTCCCACCATTTCCGCTACGAGGTCGTCAGCATCGACTACTGTACCTTCACGGCTCTTCATCTTACCATTGGGGAGTTCCACCATACCATAAGAGAAGTGTACAAGGTCCTTACCCCATTCGAAACCGAGTTCGTCCAACAAAATGGAGAGTACCTGGAAATGGTAGTTCTGTTCGTTACCCACCACATAGATCATTTTATTAATAGGGAAATCCTGGAAACGCAGTTTAGCGGTTCCGATATCCTGTGTCATGTACACACTGGTACCATCAGAACGGAGCAGCAACTTTTCGTCCAAGCCCTTGCTGGTGAGATCAGCCCATACCGAACCATCTTCACGACGGTAGAAAAGGCCCTTCTCCAAACCTTCGAGCACCTTTTCGCGACCTTCAAGATAGGTATCGCTTTCGTAATAAATCTTGTCAAAGCTTACGCCCAGCGCCTTGTAGGTTTCGTCAAAACCAGCATAAACCCAACCGTTCATCTTGCGCCACAGAGTACGCACTTCCGGGTCGTTGTTTTCCCACTTCACCAGCATCTCGTGTGCTTCGTTGATGAGTGGAGCTTCCTTCTTGGCCTTTTCTTCTGCTTCGGTCTCGTTCATGCCTTCAGCCACAAACTGAGCAGTGAGCTGCTTCACCTCTTCGCGGTAGTGTTTGTCGAAAGCCACATAGTAGTCACCAATGAGGTGGTCACCCTTCTTTCCTGAAGACTCTGGTGTTTCGCCATTGCCATACTTCAACCATGCCAGCATGGACTTGCAGATGTGGATACCACGGTCGTTGACGATATTGGTCTTGACAACACGATTACCGTTGGCTTCCACAATCTGTGCGATACTCCATCCCAGGAGGTTGTTGCGCACATGACCCAAGTGGAGGGGCTTATTGGTATTAGGAGAAGAATACTCGATCATCACCAGAGGAGCGTCCTCGGTAGGTGCGATAAAACCGTATTTTTCCTCTGCATGGATGCTGTTGAGGAGTTCCACCCACTTCGCAGCGGCAATGGTCAGGTTCAAGAAACCTTTGATTACATTGAAATCCGCCACCATGTCAGTGTTATCCTTGAGGTACTGACCGATTTCCTGTGCGGTATCTTCCGGCTTCTTCTTGGAAATGCGGAGGAAGGGGAAGACCACGAGTGTCAGATGACCTTCAAATTCCTTTTTGGTCTTCTGCAACTGAATCTGCGCCTCATTGACCTCCTGTCCGTAAAGCGCCTGAAGTGCTGCTACGACTGCAGCAGTAAGCTGTTGTTCAATTTTCATATTGTGATTGTTATTTTAATCTGGATAAATTAGTGGATTTTGCAAAGTTACGAAATTCTGCGGGTGTGCCCATATCGAAACGGACAAAAAAACGATTCCACTGCGATTGCACCACATCTCTCTGATTTAACCCTGTGCCCTCCTTCTTCCTAACAGGCAATGATTTATTGCCCTTTCCCAAAAACATGAGAAAAAGGGAATCCCCAACAAAAATCAGCCCCGCTGCTGTTGGAGCAACGGGGCTGATGAAGGGAGATTCAAGAACCACAGGGGGACCGAGGTCCGGCAGGAGTTCTAATCTGTTTTTATGCTTTCCTCATGGGGTTATTCCTTGAGGTCACTCGGCAACATGCTGACTGTGATGCGGTTCTTCTGCTTGAGAAGCACCTTCTTCACGAACTTCTGGATATCAGCAGAAGACAACTTCTGAATAACCGCTTCCTTACCTTCGCGCAGATCCTTGTTCCACTGCGTCTTGGCGAAGATCAAGCTCTGCCAGTAGCTATTCTTACGCTGGCTGTCGGCATAATCCTTGAGTTCAAACTGCTTAACCTTTTCAAGTTCTTCGTCAGTTACACCGCTCTTGGCAATTTCTTCGATGCCCTGTTCCATGAGCAAGAGGGCAGAGTCACGCAAAGCAGGCTTAACTGGGCAGAAAATCTGGATCATGTAATTTTCCTTCACGCCATAATCTGCCACACCCATTGCACCTACGCTGTAAGCCATACCACCATCTTCGCGGATAGACTTCAGGTAGCGCTGTGTCAAGATATTACCCAGAGCATTGAGGATTTCTGCATTCTTGAGAGAATACTTGAGATCACCGCTCCAGAGCTGAATAATGTTACCCTGAGGAGTTTCCATATCGCGAGTGAAGTGGTTATTCACTTCGCCCTTCACAGGTTCCATGCCGAGGTCAATATACTTCTCGCGCTGCTTCTGTCCCTTCAGCGGAGCGATGTACTGCTCAACGAAAGAACGGAGGCTATCGGTATTGATAGCACCAGTAAAGAAGAAGTCAAAGTCACCAGCCGCATCGAAGCGTTCGCTATAGATACGCTTGATACCTTCGTAATCAGCTTTTTCCAGATCCTTCAAGTGCAGACGTGCTACACGTGGATTGTGACCATAAACTGTAACCTTTACAGAGTCGTCGAAAGCTGCATCCGGCAATTTCTCTACATTCTCGAGCTGAGCCTTGAGAGCTGTGATGATTGAATTATAGGATTCCGGATCGTTGCTTGGCTTCTGGAAACGGAGATAGATCAATTCGAAGAGGGTACGGAGATCCTTAGGAGTAGCTGCACCCTGGAGATTATCGGATACCTGACCGAGTGTTACCGCACAGCTAGCCTGCTTACCCGTAAGCTTCTTTTCGAGTTCAATAGCCGTAAAGTTACCCAAACCTGTAGAACCCATTACCACATCATGGAGATTGAGGTTCACCAAGTCCTTGTCGCTCACCTTGCTCTTACCACCGAAAGACGTTGCACGGAAAAGAATCTGGCTGTCGTCAAAGTCTGTAGTCTTGAAGAATACGCGGGCGCCGTTTTCAAGAGTCCAGCAAGTATAGCCGAAGTCAGCAGCAGCTTCCTTAACAATCTTGCCCTTTGCCGGCAATTCTGGAACAAGCGGTTCGTTCTTCACGTTGTCCACATAAGCTGTCAACTGCGCTGTCTTAGAGCTTTCTACTGCAGTCTTCAACTGGTCAACAGTCGGAATGACTTCACCTTCCTTATCAGGGAAGAAACCGTAGCAGATGAAGTTGGTGTCAACAGAAGCCACCAACTGCTTGAAGGTTTCTGAGTAAGCCTCAGTAGGCAGCTGCGGAGCCATTGCCTTGTAGATATTGTATTCTGTTTCGATATCAGGAATAGGCACACCTTCAAGGAAGTGACGCACATACTGTTTAGTATAGAAGTTGTGGCGCTGCTTGTCGCGGTTGTTGTAGATGGTCTCAAAGTTGCTGAGCATCTGTTCGCGGGCACGGAGGATTTCAGAAGCATTGAAGCCGAAGCGAGCAGCACGTTCAATTTCTTCCATTACCGCCTTGACAGCTTCAACAGACTTACCTGGCTTAGGCACCAAACTTACTCCCAAAGCATCCTTGGTCTTGCTCACCAGCATGCTGCTGTAGTAGAGACCTGCACCGAGGAAGGGACATTCAGGCTTCTGACTCAGTTCAGACAAACGAGCGTTGATCGCCTGAGTAGAAAGAGAAGTGATCATCTGCTGTGCGATGAAGGCAGGCGTATTCTTGAACTCCATCGGCATAGGGTCATGCTTGTAGAGAATGGTGATAGAAGCCTGGTTCTGTTCCTTGTCCTTGTCTACGATGTAGATCGGCTGGGCATTGTTAGGCACAGGATAGTGTTCGTACTTGGCAGCATTAGCTGGCATCACGATAGGAGTGAAGATCTTCTTGATCTTAGCTTCGATCTCGTCGACGTTGATGTCACCCACCACGATGATACCCTGCAAGTCGGGGCGATACCATTTCTTATAATAAGCACGGAGTTCTTCTGGCTTGAAGTTGTCTACGACAGACATCAGACCGATCGGCATGCGTTCGCCGTAGCGTGAACCCGGATACATCTTCGGCAAGTTACGTTCGAACATACGCAAAGACGCATTGTTGCGCATACGCCATTCTTCGTGGATAACGCCACGTTCCTTATTGATTTCAGACTCCGCAAGGGTCAGGTTACCTGCCCAGTCATGGAGGATGAGGAGACAACTATCGATATTGGTTGGGCTAACGGGCACATCGTCGATGTTGTACACGGTTTCGTCGGTAGAAGTATAAGCATTGAGGTTCTCACCGAACTTCACACCGATTCTTTCACAGAAGCGGATAAGATTATCATCTGGGAAGTTCTGCGTACCATTGAAACACATGTGTTCGAGGAAGTGAGCCAAACCACGCTGGCTTTCCTCTTCCTGTACGGAACCCACCTTCTGTGCAATGTAGAAGTTAACACGATTCTCTGGCAATTTGTTCGCACGTACGTAATAAGTCAGTCCATTAGGCAGGACACCATAACGTACGGCAGGGTCCATCGGCAGTTGCGGCATCTGCTGCTGTCCCCAGCTACGGCTGGAAGGCAGGAGCGCCAGAAAGGCTACCAGAAGGACAATGAATTTGTTTTTTTCATAATAAAGGGTAATTGATGTTCAAATTTTATTCTACTTTTGAGCCGTTTTGATATTTTATTTTGCGGTTTTTTGCCAAATTACCATCCAGCACGGAAGTCCAAAATGGATAGAGTGGCTTGCAAATGTACACATTTCCATAAAAAGATTACATTCTTTTTGAAAAACATTTGTAGCTTTGCATTAAATTTCTGGGAAATGATTAGAAAGTTCGACTTTTTGGTAATTGGTTCCGGAGTAGCCGGAATGAGTTACGCCCTCCAGGTGGCTGCCTCGGGCAAAGGCAAGGTGGCCCTCGTTTGCAAAACCAGCATAGAAGAAGCCAACACGGCAAAAGCCCAAGGCGGTATCGCTTCTGTAACCAATCTGGAAGTAGACGATTTTGAAAAGCATATCAAAGACACCATGATTGCCGGTGACTACATCAGCGACCGCAACGCGGTGGAACAAGTTGTTAAAGGCGGTCCGGAAGGCATCAAGCGCCTGCTCCAATGGGGTGTCAACTTCGACAAAAAGGAGGATGGCAGTTTTGACCTTCACCGGGAAGGCGGCCATTCGGAATTCCGTATCCTGCACCATGCCGACGATACAGGATTTGAAATCCAGCGCGGCCTGATCAAGGCGGTGCGCAACCATCCCAATATCACCTTACTGGAGCACCATTTCGCTGTCGAAATCATCACTCAGCACCATTTGGGTGTGGAGGTGACCCGCCGCACACCCAATATCGAATGTTATGGTGCCTACATTCTGGACCCCGATACCAAGAAGATTGATACCTTCCTCTCCAAAGTGACGGTGCTGGCTACCGGGGGTTGCGGTGCGGTCTATGCCACTACAACCAACCCGAATATTGCTACGGGCGACGGTATCGCCATGGCCTACCGTGCCAAAGCTACCGTTCAGGACATGGAATTCATCCAGTTCCATCCGACAGCGCTCTACCACCACGGCGAGACCCATCCTGCCTACCTCATCACAGAGGCCATGCGCGGCTACGGCGGCATCCTGCGCCTTCCCAACGGCGAGGAATTCATGCAAAAGTACGATAAGCGTCTCTCCCTGGCACCCCGCGACATTGTGGCACGCGCTATCGACAAGGAAATGAAGAAGCATGGTATCGACCATGTCTGCCTGGATGTCACCCACAAAGATCCGGAGGAAACCAAGAAGCATTTCCCGAACATCTACGCCAAATGCCTTTCTATCGGCATCGACATCACCAAGGAATACATTCCGGTTGTGCCCTGTGCCCACTATCTCTGCGGTGGCATTAAAGTCAACCTCGACGCTTGTTCCAGCATCCATCGCCTCTATGCCGTAGGCGAATGCTCCTGCACCGGTTTGCACGGCGGCAACCGTCTGGCTTCTAACTCGCTCATCGAAGCTGTGGTCTATGCCGAAGCGGCAGCACGCCACAGTTTGAACCATCTGGACGAATACGACTTCAATACTGCCGTACCGGAATGGAACGACGAGGGCACGCTGACCAACGAAGAGAAGGTTCTCATCGCACAGGATGTGCGCGAAGTGGGCCAGATTATGTCATCCTATGTAGGCATCGTGCGCAGCGACCTGCGACTGAAGCGTGCCTGGACACGTCTGGACTTGATCTACGAAGAGACTGAAGAACTCTTCAAGCGCGTGAAGGCTACACCCGACATTTGCGAATTGCGTAACATGATCAATGTAGGCTATCTGATCACCCGCCAGGCTATTGAGCGCAAGGAAAGTCGCGGTTTGCACTATACAACCGACTATCCGAAGCACGCCTACGATCAAAATTAAAAAGATTGAATCATTATATTGTATAGGTCTGTCGCCTTTTCGGGAGGTGGCGGAAGGATGAAGTGAATTATGTTTGAAATTATCCTACTGGTTCTGCTTGGCCTGCTCCTCTTGGTAGGAGTGGCACTGCTGGTCTTGCGTTTTCACCAATATCGGGCGAACAATCGTGTGACGGAAGAGGAAGTCATCTCTGTCATCCAAGAGGGTGCCCGATCTGGCGAGGTACAGGAAGTGGAACAGGACATCATGGAGCGCGTGCTGGTGATGGGCGACTTGAAAATCGACTCGCTGATGACCCATCGTTCCGATTTGGTGACGCTTGATGTCAACATGGGCGTCGGACAGGTGGAAAATGTGATTCGCAAATCGCCTTTTGCAGCCTATCCGCTGGTGGACGGTTCGCTGGACGAAATCCGCGGCATCGTCACTCTCAAGGATCTGGTGCTGCGATTGGGCAAACCGGCCTTCAACCTGATGCGGATTGCCCGCCAGCCGGTCTACTTCCCGGAGAATATGACCGTCTACAAAGCGCTCGAACAGCTGAAGGTGGGCCGTATGAACCGAGCACTGGTCTGCGACGAATTCGGTTCGGTGCAAGGCATCATCTCCTTGAAGGACATCCTGGAGGGGTTGGTCGGTGCTATCGAAATGCCAACCGAAACACCGGATATTGTGGAGCGTTCCGATGGTCGCAGCTGGGTAGTCAGCGGCCAATGTGCCTTCTACGATTTTCTCTCTTATTTTGACATGGGTGACCGCTACACCTCCGACTTTGCGACGGTTGGCGGCCTCATCCTGGAACAGATGGAACGTATTCCTGAAGAGGGGGACAATATGGCATGGGGCGGTTTCACCTTCCGCATTCTGAAGATGGACGAAAATCGTATCGACAAGATCTTAGTGAAACGGTTGTGAAACATAGCGGCTACAGATAGTCCAAGGACTATACGCTCCGCATCTGTTCAAGATCCTTCCTTCACCCTTCACAGCAAAACGCTGAATGCAAGCAGATTGCTGTGAAACGATCCCAATGTTTCACCCTTCATCGATAGATTTGGTACATCTGCAGGTGAACGCCATCCCGACTTTCCAGGAGCGGACAAAACAGACCATACAATCTCAGCAATAAAATGTGCATCCTACTGGTTTCACAGCTTTCACACCTCTCATCATTCTGATGCACAGAGTCTTCTGGTGAAACCAAGTTGATTTCACAGCATCCCGCGTGATTTCACAGGCAGTCAGCCCTACCGGCTGCGCCTCTATTTTATCATAAAGGCTGGGCATTCCTGATACTCCATCAAGGAAGCAGCCTACTAGCCTCAGCCTCTCAAAAGCCCTTGCTGCCATAGTGGCCAGCAGGGGCTTTCCTTTTTATCCCCCGGACTTCCCCACCCGCTTCCCACATTTCACAGCAAGACACTGAGATCCAACCAATTGTAATAAAATCTCATTGACCATTCACCGCCAAAGAGATGGCGCCATGAGCACTAAACTGTCCCCAACGACATCAGAAAACAGCCCACCCGGCCACCACGAATACCCTTCACAGAAAAATACACACTATCAACTAATTAGGGTGAAGTGTGAAAGCTATAAAGTTTGCATATTACATTTTTCCATCCATAAAACCAGTTTCACGAGCCCGCCAAGCTTCACAAGCCTCCATCCTTCACCATTCCCCGCCACAACACCTCATCTTTCCTCACCCTTCAGCACAATTCATTCACACCAAACCAATTACAATGAAACTTCATATTAAAAATGAAACTTTTTCTTCCTGATTCCCCTTCAGATTTCTACGAGACGTGAAAGATCGATGAAAACCATTACGCGGAAGTGTCATTGGGGCATGTAGTAAATCGTGTTTCCTTGTCCGCAAAAACACAATTTACGATCAGAAAAACACGATTCAAAATAGGCTATTAGGACTGACACACAGAACTCCTATGGTTTCCCATCATAACCCTTATTGTTAGAAACAAAACAATATATAATTACGAAAAAAGTAATATATTTTTCTGAAAAAAGTAGTATATAGTTTTTTGTCAGCAAATCCGTAGTTGCTCCAAAAAAGGTTGTGCCCACCTTTCAGAAAACACCCCTGCTACAGAGTGCTGTAGCAGGGGCAGATCATTATATCGGGGTATTATGCCCCTCTTTATTTATATCCAACTCACTCTTCAAGTTAGTAGAACAATGTGATACCAGTGGAGAGAGAACGGAACTTGGGACCAAATTCGGTATTCAACACATTGGTCGGTGAATACTTAACATAAAGTCCTAAAGTGCGGAAACGGAATTTCGCCATCAGGTCGAGCGTAAGACGGTTGTGGTGAATATTGTTGCTTTTTTCGCAGACCTTCTCACCATCCAATACATAGCGAGTTTTCAAACTGGCATGAGTATTGAAATTGATGACGAGACCAAAACTGACAACAATATCCCGATTCAAATACTGGTGGAGCATCAAGGGTACAGTAAGGCTATACACTTTCAGACGTGAAAAGTCTATCTGAGCACCTTCTGGATAGGGACCCACCTGCAGATTGTCTACATTCTGGATGAAGCGGTTACGGCCCGTCATACGGTAGTTTCTCCATGTCATACCAAAACCTGCCGAAACATAGGTGCTGTGCGTCAGATTATAATGGATACTCAGAAGATGATCCATGGAGAGTTCGAAAGATGCTCCCATATCAACCTTGACACCATCGTCGGCTCCCACAGCAGAAACCAGACCGAAACCAAAACCACCGAAGCACACATCTGTTGTGTTCTTCTCAAGCATCTTCTGCTTTTTCTTACCCACAAAAGGAATTTTGAAATCCCAATTATCCGTACGCTGTTCCTTGGTCAAGAAAGCTGCCGAGGAATCGGTCTCCATACGTTCGGAATAATAGTACTGCTGATCAGAACCACGCCCTTCCACCTTGACTGAAAGGCTGCTGAGCGACTTCTCTATGGTTACTTTCTGAGGATGATTTACAACTACAATCGTATCAGGACGCACGCTTGCCCAGCCATTCAGTCCTCCTGCCAACAAAGCGGCTACTAAAAACTTCTTCATATTTATCTCAATTATTTTTTAAACATCATTTTCAATTCTTCCATGGTCACATTACCTTCCATATAGACCAATGTCAACTCATTGGGTTCCGTTTTCCGCAAAGAACTGTTCCGAAAGAACACATAACGGAAAAGGCCTTTATGAGGTGGAATAGCATAGAAGGCATAGTACAACCGATTGCCAATACGTCCGGTCTCCTTACTAATGGCCTCCCGACCATCCTGCTCCACCAACTGTTCCACGTGCAGGAAATCCTTCGGATCATTCTTTATGGTAAGACTTCGGAATACCTTCAGCTGATAGCGGTCCAATTCCTTACCTTTTACAACGACTTCGATAGCATTATCCTTACGCTTATACGAACCATCAAAAAGTTCGGAAATCCGCAGACCGGTTTGTGACCAGACTTCCATGCCCAACAGCATCCCAAAGATTAATATAAAAAAACGTTTGTCCATAACTATTTCTCCTCCATCGTTTGAAAAAGATCATTCAACTGCATTTCTACAATATTGCCTTCACCAGCACAATCCACCCGGTCGAGAGAATTGTGCATCTGCGACATCACCATCGCAACATCGGTGTGACGTGTACCATAGATATAGACCTCGCATACATTCTGCGAGCGTTCCCACGCCATCCAAAGCGTACCACCCAAAAAGATACCGCCCACAAGGGCAGCCACCCGCAAGGGCCGTATACGTTCCATAAAGCGTAGCGGACGCTGTTTTTTCTGCAAATCCTTCCCCACCTTCAGAAAACCCATGACTGCCCTTGCCTCGTCAAACATCTCAGTAGACAGATCGGAAGTAGAAAAAAAATGCTGAAGTTCACGCTCCTCCTTCTCTGATAGGGTCCCATCAAAGTAACGTTCTATCAGTTCCTCCCATTGAGAAACCGTGCGCTGTTGTTGGTTGATTTCATTTTTCATGGCTATGTCTTTTTCGGTAGCACTCTCTAATTATCTTTCTAGCTCGAGACAATTGCATCCGCACTGCCGCCTGTTGCATCTCAAGCTCTGCAGCAATCTCTTCGATGCTTTTGCCCTCATACTCTTTCTCCTTCAAGATCAACTGCTGCATGGGCGACAACTGCTGACAAATCAACGCCTCGACCTCTTGAAACAATTCCTCCTTTTCTATTCTGTCTTCTACAGACTCCGAAGGCTGCGCATCCCGTTCATCATCCAATTCCATGATAGGAACGCGCTCACGCCGAATCTGGTCGATGCAAAGATTGCGAATCGTTGTAAAAGCCAGGGCTTCAGCCTCCTTCGTAGAACAAATCCGATTCCGCCGTGGCCACAACCGGCAGAAGGCGTCCTGCAAAGCATCGCTCGCGTCATTCCTCACTCGGTAGG
>AMCI01000429.1_pt1 | contig 17185 bp, 12 predicted proteins | sample 419838 | NCBI WGS metagenome assembly AMCI01 (sample SAMN01090643, study PRJNA158313) | gut metagenome
GAATCGAACCCCCCTTTCAAGAATGAAAATCTTGCGTCCTAACCGATAGACGAACGGGCCATCCTTTGTTTTTGAGGATTTCTCTCTCAATTGCGGTGCAAAGGTACGGCTTTTTCTGGAATCTGCAAACATTTAGGCAACTTTTTTCTGTTTTTTTTGTTCCATCGGTAGACGAACTTGATAATAACCTAAACTTTAAATAATGAAAACAATCTTGAAATCAGTAGGTTGTGCTCTGCTGGGATGTATGGCTACCTTCCCGGTCAAGGCACAACAGAAAGAGCTTTATCCCCAATTGGAGGGTACTTCTTCGTTGGTCTTTGTGGCGAAGGACAAAAACCAGGATTGGGTGGGGGTGTTCGAGGAGACGCAGCGCCCGCACTTTCATGATCCACGTGCGCCTCGTTTTCTGTTGACCGACCAGCAGGGCCGTTTTGCCTTGGGTATCGGTGGCTATGCACGGACTACGATGTCGGTGGACTTTGATGGAGTGGTGAATTCGCTTGATTTTGTGCCGGCGTTGATTCCGCAGCCAGGAGCATTGGCACCCAGCAGTCAGTTTCAGTTGGATGCCACGACTTCTACTCTTTTTCTGAAACTGGTGGGTCGTACCCGGCATTTGGGTAATTTTGTGGTCTATTCAGCCGGTGATTTCCGAGGTCATGGCAAGACGTTCCGCCTGCGCAATTTCTATCTGTCTTTCCTGGGCTTTACCTTGGGCTATGACACAGGACTGTTCATGGACTTGGCTGCAGCTCCTCCGACGATTGATTTTCAGGGTCCTGACGGAATGACATTCTATCGTGCCGTGCAGGTACGCTACGAAACGCCTTCGTTCGACGGATGGAAGGCGGGTATCGGTTTGGAAAATCCTTCGGTAGCGGGGTTGCCTGCTCGGGATATCCAGATTGGCCGTCAGCGTATGCCGGATATTCCGGTGTATGTACAGTATGCCTGGTCGAAGTTAGGTCATATTCGTTTGGGAGGTATCTGCCGTAACCTGACTTACGAAAACCAGCAGGATAACGATACCCATTCGTTGACAGGCTGGGGCTGGCAAGCCTCTACTACATCGTCCTTCGGACCGGTTCAGCTGTATGGTCAGTATACGTATGGAAAGGGCATCGGTTCGTATCTGAACGACATCAGTTGCCTGTCGGTAGATTTGGTACCGGTGGGCGCATCTTCCGACCGGATGGAGATTCTACCCATGCAGGGTTGGTATGCCGGTCTGCAGTACAACTTCTCGAAACGGGTATTTGCTTCGGCCACTTACAGTCAGTCGCATCTGTTCTCGAAGCAGGATTTTGCCGCCAATAACGGGACGCAATACCGGCGGGGACAGTATGTTGTGGCGAATGTGTTTTGGAATGTTTGCCCCAATCTGCAGGTTGGAGCCGAATATCTGCATGGTTGCCGACATAATTTTGACGGGGATTCCCGTTGGGCTAACCGCATCAATGTGAGTGCGCAGTATCATTTCTGACCTGCGTAAGCGCTCCTGCATATTGAACATTTTAGTCGTTTGTCTATTTATCATAGGTGTTTGTAAACAGCAGAAGGGGAACTCGTGAGAGCTCCCCTTCTGGTAGTTATAGGGTTCTGATAGATCGGATCTGCCGGGTTACAGGTTGCCTAGCTGTTCCAGGTTTTTGGCAATGTCTTCGTCCTTCAGTTCGTAGTTCTGCAGGTTGCCGGCCAGGTATTGGTCGTACGAAGCCATATCGATGAGGCCATGTCCGGAGAGGTTGAACAGGATGACGCGTTCTTCGCCGGTTTCCTTGGCCTGCTTGGCTTCGCGGATGGCGGCAGCGATGGCGTGGCCCGATTCCGGAGCAGGGATGATACCTTCACTCTGGGCAAAGAGGGTAGCAGCCTCAAAGGATTCCAACTGCTGGATGTCGACGGCTTCCATCAGTTTGTCCTTCAAGAGCTGTGAAACGATGGTGCCGGCTCCGTGGTAGCGCAGTCCGCCCGCATGGATGTTGGCCGGCGAGAAGTTGTGGCCGAGGGTAAACATCGGCAGCAACGGGGTATAACCGGCTTCGTCACCATAGTCGTAGTGGAACTTGCCGCGTGTTAATTTCGGACAGGAAGCGGGTTCGGCAGCCACATAGCGGGTTGGCTTTCCTTCCAGAATGGTGTGGCGCATGAATGGGAAACAGATACCACCGAAGTTCGATCCACCGCCGAAGCAGCCGATAATCACGTCGGGATATTCGCCGGCCATTTCCATTTGCTTTTCGGCCTCGAGACCGATGACCGTCTGGTGCAGGGTGACGTGATTCATGACCGAGCCCAAGGTGTATTTGCAGTTGGGCGTGGTACGAGCCAATTCGATGGCTTCCGAAATGGCGGTTCCCAACGATCCCTGGTAGTTGGGGTTACGGGTGATGATATCCTTGCCGGCACGGGTCGACATGGACGGCGAAGCGGTGACGGTAGCTCCGAAGGTCTGCATCACACTGCGGCGATAAGGCTTCTGGTTGTAGCTGATCTTTACCTGATAGACAGCTGCTTCCAGGCCGAACACCTTGGCGGCGTACGAGAGGGCAGCTCCCCATTGTCCAGCACCGGTTTCGGTGGTCACGTTGCTCACGCCTTCCTGCTTGCAGTAATAAGCCTGTGCCAGGGCCGAATTCAGTTTGTGCGAACCGATGGGGCTCACGCTTTCATTTTTGAAATAGATATGGGCCGGTGTACCCAGTGCCTTTTCCAGTCCGTAGGCACGCACCAATGGGGTACTGCGGTAGTATTTGTACATTTCGCGGACCGGTTCAGGTATTTCAATCCAAGCATCCGTCTGGTTCAGTTCCTGTTCGCTGGCCGTTTTTGAGAAAATCTGGCTCATTTCTTCCACCGTCATGGGTGCCTTGGTTTTCGGATTCAGGGGCAGCATGGGCTTGTGCTTCATGTCGGCCTGTATGTTGTACCAGAATTTAGGAATTTCGTCTTCTGGCAGCATAAAACGTTTCTGTTTAGCGCTCATAATCTTTCATTTTATTAGTTTAGGGCCAAAAGTAGGTAAAAAAAGTATTCGGAACTAATTTTTTGATGTTTATTTGTTCTGTTGCATGGAAAAGGTGGAGTAGGAAGAGAAAAAGTCGTTGGGCTTTGTTATAAATTCTTAGTTGTTTTCAGTTATTGGGGTGAAAACGCTTCCCAGACGTTTTTTTTGTGTATGTTTGTTTTTGAAATCAAGAATTCATGAAATTATTAGATAAGCTTTTCGTATATCGGAACAAGTTGGTATGGCCTTACATAGACCGCGCCTTGAAGGTAGTAGAACTGTCGACTTGTTTCATGTCGGTCGTGTTTCTCTTCACGCTGGTTTATGAATACGGCTTTTTGTTGTCGGCGGAAGAGACGATGATTGTGGAGCGTCTGTACCGTTGGAGTTGGTGGGCGTTTCTGGCCGATACCACCTTGCATCTGATGTTTCATACGCAGGGAGTACGTCGTCGTTATCGAGGGTGGGGGCGTGTGCTTTGTGTGATGCTTTACCTGACCTTACTGCCTGTGGTGTTTCATGAACCGGAAGTGCCGGGAGTGGTGCATAAGGTGTGGGTGTTCTTTCACAGTACTGCATACCGGATGGTGTTGCTGGTGTTGCTGTCGTTGCAGCAACTTTCCTTGGGGATTGTGCAGTTGCTGGGAAAGCGGACCAATCCTTCGCTTATCTTTGCCAGCAGCTTCCTGCTGTTGATAGGGATAGGATCGGCTTTGCTGCTGTTGCCCCGGGCTACTTATCAAGGCATTTCGTTCATTGATGCCCTGTTTACAGCTACGAGTGCGGTCTGTGTGACGGGGCTGACGACGGTGGATATATCGTCGGTCTTTACGCTCGAAGGTCAGTTTATCATCTTGCTGCTGATTCAGGTCGGTGGGTTGGGAGTGATGACGCTGACCAGCTTCTTTGCCATGTTTTTTATGGGAAACACCTCGCTTTACAACCAGTTGGCTGTGCGGGATATGGTGAGTTCTCAGTCGCTCAGTTCGCTGCTTTCTACTTTATTATATATTCTGGGTTTTACATTGGCTATTGAGGCGATGGGAACCGGATTGATATTTTGGAGTATCCACGACACGCTGGGCATGAGTGTACACCAGGAGTTGGCCTTTTCGGTCTTCCATGCCGTGTCGGCCTTCTGTAACGCAGGATTTTCCACGTTGGCGGGCAATCTGGGCAACGAACAGGTGCTCTATACGCACCAGATGCTTTATCTGGTTCTTTCCCTGTTGGTGATTCTGGGGGGCATTGGCTTTCCCATCCTGGTGAACTTTTATGAAACGTTGGTTTACGAGGGGAAGCGTCTGTACCATCGCTTTTTCAGGAAAGGGAAGCGTTTTCGCCGTCAGATTCATCTGTATAATCTGAATACCCGTATTGTCGTCATTATGACGGCCATTCTGTTGTTGGTCGGCACTTTGTTGATTTTGGTTCTGGAATGGAACCATGCTTTTGCAGGGATGTCGGTCAGCGGCAAGTGGGTACATGCCTTCTTCAACGCTACCTGTCCCCGTACGGCAGGATTCTGCAGTGTGGGAATGACGACTTTCACTACGCAGACTCTGCTGCTGATGGTGGTCTTGATGATGATAGGCGGCGGTACACAGTCGACCGCAGGTGGGGTGAAAGTGAATGTGTTTGCCGTGGTGTTACTTAATCTGCGAGCCATTCTGGTGGGGGCCCGCAAGGTGAACATCTTCAACCGTGAATTGTCGCAAGACTCTATCCGCCGTTCGAATGCAACGTTGATTCTGTACCTGCTGGTGGTCTTTACAGGCATCTTTGTCTTGAGTCTGCTGGAGCCCGAAGCATCAACGATGGCTTTGGTGTTCGAGTGCACTTCGGCTTTGAGTACTGTCGGGGCCAGTCTCGACCTTACACCGACGTTGAGTCTCGCGGGAAAGGGAGTCGTCATCGTGCTGATGTTTATTGGGCGTGTAGGACTACTCACCCTCATGTGCAGTTTGATCCGTCAGCAACAGGTGACTCAAATCAATTATCCAAGTGACAACATTATCATCAATTGACGCATATGAAATATATTATTATCGGATTGGGAAATTATGGCGGTGTACTGGCTGAGGAGCTGTCGGCGTTGGGACACGAGGTAGTGGGTGTAGATGTCCGTGAACCTCAGGTGGATGTTTTGAAGGATAAGGTAACCACCTCTTTCATCATCGATGCCACTGACGAGGCAGCATTGGGGGCTTTGCCGTTGCAGGATGTCGATGTGGTTATCGTGGCCATCGGCGAAAATTTCGGTGCTTCGGTCCGTGTAGTCGCTTTGCTCAAGAAGTTGGGGGTGAAACATATCTATGCCCGTGCCGTAGACGAAGTACATCGCACGGTGCTCGAGGCTTTCAATTTGGATGCTATCCTTACGCCGGAAAAAGAGGCGGCCCGCAGTTTGGTGCGTCGGCTCGATCTGCGTGTGAATGTCGAGTCGTTTCAAGTGGACGAGGACTATTATGTGCTGAAGTTCAAGTTGCCTTCCCGACTGGTAGGCTATTCATTGAGCGAGCTGTCGTTGGAAAAGGAATTTCAGATTCGTATTATCGCTTTGGTCCAGGGACATCAGGTGATGAACAGTTTAGGGATTTCGATACTTGATCACCAAGTATCGCCTGAAATGGGAGCGCATTATCAACTGCAGGCTGACGATGAACTGGTCTGCTACGGAAAATACAGTGATTTTATGAGTTTTTGGAAGGCTTTGTAGGTTGATATTCAGTTAGATAAATAGAAAGTATTGCGATTTTTGAAAAAAACTTCGAAGTGGGATTAAACCTTTGGACACTTGTTTTGTCTAAAGAGTAAATAATTTAGTTTAGTTTTTAGTTTTCTCTGAAGGCCGGCCAATGTGATATTGCCCGGTTTTCGCTTTTTATGGGTGTTTGTTTGGGATTGTCGTCCACTTTTTGTTACTTTGTCGGTAGAAATCAATGCTTAGATGAAACAGATTTATCTTTTATGGGTAGTACTGCTGATAGGAATGAGCAGCTGCGGAGGTAGAAAGAAGTCCGAGATATCAACGGAACGAATGATGTATCAGATTGATAGTGTGGACCAGGTTACGGGTTTGCAGCGCATGCAGGTTTCCCGGGTGAACCAGACCATTACCTGCAACGGTACATCGTATGAATTGTTTGTAGAACGTACACCCTGTGATTCGTTGCCTGCTGTGAAAAGTGAGTTAGGCTTATTTGCCGACAACCGTATTGTCGTGCGCCTGACTTCGGCCAAAGGAGAGCGTGTATTTGCCAAGACCTTTACCAAGCAGACTTTCTCGGGGCATGTCAATCCCGATAATTTGCGCTATTTCATTCTCGAAGGTCTGGTATTCGATGAGGAAAAGACGATGAAGGGTAAGAATATTGTCTTGGCTGCCAGCATCTGCTATCCGCAGACCGACCTTTACATCCCTTTCTCCATTACCATTACGCCTGGGGGGAAAATGAGTATTTCCAAAAATGAAGATATGGAAGGTATGCCCCCGTTGCCGGAGGAAGACTAACCTTGAGTCTTGAAATCGAAGGGAAGGTATAACCCCAACAATGTATATGTCCCCGCTATCTCTTTGGAGCTGGCGGGGTTTCTTTTTGGAAGATTACTTTAAGAAAAAGGCGGAAGGAGAAAAGTTACCAGCTTTTCTCCTTCCGCCTTTTTGTCGAATGGACTGAACGTTTATTCCATGGGTTCGTAACCTTTTGCCAAGCCACCTTCGCTGGTTTCCTTGTACAGGGAAGGCAGGTCATTACCCGTTTGTTTCATTACTTCCACTACCTTGTCGAATGATACGCGGTGGTGTCCGTCGGTAAACGAGGAGTAAATGTTGGCATCGAGGGCACGGGCAGCTGCATAGGCATTGCGTTCGATACATGGGATCTGTACCAGGCCGCATACCGGGTCGCAAGTCATACCCAGGTGATGTTCCAAGCCCATTTCAGCAGCATATTCAATCTGTGCCGGACTTCCTCCGAAGAGTTGGCAGGCAGCTGCAGAAGCCATGGAACAAGCCACACCCACTTCAGCCTGACAGCCCGCTTCGGCACCCGAAATGGAAGCGTTATGCTTCACGATGTTGCCGATGAGGCCGGCTGTAGCCAAGGCACGTAGGATACGCATTTCGCTGAAGTCGCGACTCTTCTGCAAGTGATAGAGTACGGCAGGTACGATTCCGCAAGAGCCGCAGGTCGGTGCTGTGACAATCTTGCCACCCGAAGCATTCTCTTCACTGACAGCCAAGGCATAGGCAAACACGAGTCCGCGTGAACGGAGACTGTCCTTGTATCCTTTGGCTTTGATATAATAGGTAGAGGCTTTACGACGGAGGTTCAGCGGACCCGGCAGTACGCCTTCGTGATCCAGACCGCGTTCAATGGATTCCTTCATGGTTTTCCACACTTCGGCCAGATAGTCCCAGATGCCCTTGTCTTCGCATTGTTCCACGTATTCCCAATAGTTGCGTCCGTTGCGTTCGCACCAGTACAGAATTTCGCTCATGCTGCTCATTTCGTAGATGTCGGGGGTAGAGCCATTGTCATGGCCCTCTTCAGCCAAAGCACCGCCACCGACGCTGAACACGGTCCATTCGTCAGTCACCTTGCCACGTTCATCCAGCGACTTGAAGGTCATGCCGTTCGGGTGGAAAGGGAAGAATACATGGGCTTTCCAAAGCAGTTCGACCGGAGCGTGAGGTTCCAATACATCGAGGATGGCTACATCGGTCATGTGACCTTTGCCTGTGGCTGCCAGACTACCATAAAGCGTTACCTGGAAGGACTTGGCTTCAGGATGTCTGGCCAGGAACATTTCAGCAGCCTTGCGTGGTCCCATGGTATGGCTGCTCGACGGACCCGTACCGATACGGTAAAGTTCTCGGATTGATTTCATTTTGTTTTTATAAGGTTAAATCGTTTTTAATTGGATTAATGGAATGTGGATTGGATTCGTGGACTGTTGGGTACAGGGGAAGTTACCGGCAAGCCATGAATCCCACATCTGCGAACAAAGGTAAAAAATTAACGGGTGAAAACCGCATGAAAAGTAAAAAAAAGCACGCAGAACACTCTCAAAGTTTGGTCTGCGTGCTTCCTTTCTGTCAGTAGGCTTTCTGGGGTGTGCTGGTCCCTATGGATTGAGGTTTAATCCAGGTCCACAACGGTGATACCGGCTCCCCCAAACTGTACGTGTTCATCCTGGAAATGTGCAACGCCCGGTACCCCTGACAAATAGTCGCGGATGAGGGTACGCAGGATGCCATTGCCGGTTCCGTGCAAGATGCGGACGCGACTTACTCCCAATAGGATGGCATCGTCGATGAAGTAGGTTACAGCCTGCAGGGCCTCGTCGCCGCGCATGCCCCGTACATCGATGTCCTGCTTGAAATTCAGTTTCTTCTCGTACACCCGGTCTTGTGTTTCACTGCTGATGAAAGTGCTCTTGGCAATGGGGCGGTTGGCCGTTGACGGAGCAGAAGTACGTTCCAGACGGTCCACCTTTACGTTGGTTTTCAGCATGCCGAACATGACGATGGCATGCTTGCCGTTCAGTTCGAGAACTTCGCCCACGCTGGTTTGTCCTTTGATTTTGACCGTATCGCCCACCGTGATTGGCTGGACTTTGGGTGGGGGTGGGGCCGTGGGGGTCTGTTTGTGAGTCGGTTCTTTGTCCTTCTTGTTCTTTTTCCGTTCCTGCTTTTCACGCAATTGCTCCATCTTGCGGGCAATGGCATCTTCGCGTTTTTGCTTTTCCAAGGCTTCCACCTCTTCGCGGAATTCGGTCAGTTCCTGGCGAGCCAGTCGTGTACGCTCCTTGTCGGCCTGCGCCTCCTTGATGGTACGGATGGTATTTTCAATGCGGGCATTCGATTCCTGCAGCAGGTGTTCGGCTTCCTCCTTGGCCTGGCGCAGAATTTGTTTGCGGTTGCGTTCCAGTTCCTGAATTTCCGCTTCGTACTTGGCGATGGTTTCCTCCATTTGCTTCTCGCGTCGGCGGATGTTTTGTCGTTTGGTTTCCCAGTAGCGTTTGTCGCGCACGATATCCTGCAGGTACTTGTCGGCTTGGATGTATTCGCTGCCCACAATTTCGGTAGCATCGGCAATCACCTCTTCAGGCAAGCCGATTTTGCGCGCGATTTCGACGGCGAACGAACTGCCCGGGTTGCCGATTTGCAGTTGGAAGAGGGCCTGCATCAGGTGGCGGTCGTAGAGCATGGCTCCGTTCACCACGCCTTCATGGTCTTCGGCAAAGTGCTTCAAGTTTTGGTAGTGGGTGGTGATGACTCCGAAGGTGCGTTTCTCGTTGAAGCGTTTCAGTACGGCTTCGGCGATGGCTCCTCCGATTTGCGGTTCGGTACCTCCCCCAAATTCGTCAATCAGGATCAGGCTTCGTTCGTCGCAGCCCTTCATCATCATTTTCATGTTGGTCAGGTGCGATGAGTACGTACTCAGGTCGTCCTCGATGCTCTGTTCATCGCCGATATCGATAAAAATGTGGCTGAAGATCCCTGCATGACTGCGCTCGTGTAGGGGGACCAACAGGCCGCTTTGCAGCATGTATTGTAACAAGCCGACAGTTTTCAGGCAAACGGATTTACCTCCGGCATTGGGTCCGGAGATGAGGAGGATGCGCTGTTTCGTGGTCAGTTCGATATCGAGCGGAACAACCTGTTTGCCGTGTTTGGCCAAGGAAAGCTGAAGCAGGGGATGCACTGCTTGGGTCCAATCCAAAATCTGGTGGTCTTCCAGTGAAGGCTTGGTGGCGTGGGTTTCGATGGCAAAGTGAGCTTTGGCTCGGATGAAGTCGATTTCGGCCAGGAATTCATACGATTGAAGCATAGCAGGGATGTGTGGACGGATTTCAGCAGAAAAGTCCGTCAGGATGCGGATGATTTCGCGCCGTTCCTCGCCTTCCAGTTCGCGGATGCGGTTGTTGGCCTCCACCACTTCGGCCGGTTCGATGTACACCGTCTTTCCGGTCGCCGATTCGTCGTGCACGATACCCCGGATTTTTCGTTTCAGTCCCGGTGCTACCGGAATGACCAGTCGGCCATCGCGCAGGGTAGGCGCTACATCCTTGTCCACATATCCTTCAGCTTGGGCGTTGCGGAGGATGGCATTCAGGCTGCGTGAGATGCTGCCTGTTGTAGCCGACAGTTCACGGCGGATGCGCAGCAGTTCGGCCGAGGCATTGTCGCGGATCTTGCCGAACTTGTCCAATAAGGTATTGATGCGGTTGATCAGTTGGGGGAATACCAGGATGTCGCCGGCCAGGCGGTGCAGGGCCGGGTAGGGGGTATGCACTTCGGTCTCATTGTCGAAGGTCTCGTCATCGTCCGTACGGCTCAGGAAGTTCACAATGTCACGGATGGTTTCCAATGAACGTCGCAAATCGAACAGTTCTCCTTCGTTCAAGTATAAGCCTTCTATGCGGATACGTTTCAAGGCCGGTCGTACGTCGAAGAAAAACTGGTCAGGGAATTCGTCTTCTTCCTGGATGATTCGGATAAACTCGACAGTCTGGTCCAACCATTCGTTGATGTCGGCAAACGATTCTGAAAAAGCCAGCTCGTCCACGCGTTCCTGTCCCAGCGTACTGAGGCATTTCTTTTTCAGCAACTGTCGGATGGTGTCGAAACCAATCTTCTGTTCAAAGTTGTGTGGGTATATCATATAGAATATCGTTTTTTAGCGCTAAAAATGAGAAATAGAGGTAGTATCCCCTTCGTTTTCGGGTGCAAAAGTACGATTTTTCATTGAGAAAGCACTTTTTTCGCAAAAAAAAGGACGAAATGTTTGCAAGTTCCGAAAAAAGCCGTACCTTTGCATCGCTTTCGAAAAGAAAGTCTCTCAAAAGGAGTTTGGAGAGGTGGCAGAGTGGTCGATTGCGGCGGTCTTGAAAACCGTTGTACCGCGAGGTACCCGGGGTTCGAATCCCTGTCTCTCCGCTGAAACAAAAACGAAGGACTTCACAAAAGCCTTCAAAAAGTCATTCAAAGCACCGTATATCAGTTGATTACGGTGCTTTTTTGTTTTTGCGCCCCAACAAGGTGAAGGCCTGAATGTAGGGTTTAGCCTTCAAAGTTCGGTCATTATTTGCTACATTTACTGCTACACTTTGAAGACCCCTCAAAAAAATGTAGCAGTGACCGAAAAATGAAGCCCATTTTGAAGCCTATAAAATCATTGATTCATAACTGATTATGTAGAACTTTGTAGCCATGGTGCTACATTAAATTTGAGTTGTTATGAGAATGATTTTTAAAGTGTCGTACTATGTACGTTCAAACTACGAAAACAAGCAGGGAAAGTCTCCCTTGATGATCCGGATTTTCCTGAATGGTGAAATGCTGAATGTCGGTTCTTCCGGTATCTACATTGACAAGAAGCTATGGAACAATTCCACCAACCGGGTAAAGGGGCGTGGAAGCGAATCCTTGAATCTGAATGCCCAGTTGGACAACATCTCAAATTCGCTGCAGATGATTTTCAAGAAGCATGAATTTGACGAAGACCTGACCCTTGACAAAATCAAGAGTATCTTTTTAGGCAAGAACAAGGTCAAGACTACGTTTGTCGAGTTCTACGACAAGTATCTGGAGGACATCAAGGCTCAGGTTGGTGCAGGGAAAAGCATAGCCTTGTATCACAAATATTCGGCTGCCCGAAGTCATTTTGTGAATTTCCTCCATGCCAAATACGGCAGAAAGGATCTCATGCCGGGTGAACTGACACATCTGATTATCCATGATTTTGAAATATATCTGAAGACCGTAGTTTCCCTGAAGTCAAATTCGGCTACCAAGACGCTCAAATTCTTCAAGACCGTAGTTATCTTTGCTCAGAAGTGCGGTGTGATGACGCACGACCCTTTCTTGAACCACCACTTTCACCTGGAACCGGTGGATCGGGGTTTTCTTACGGATGAAGAAATACAGCGCATCATGCAGAAAGATTTTGAGATACCTCGGCTTGAAATGGTGAGGGACGTTTTTATCTTTTCCTGTTTCTGTGGGCTTGCCTACATCGACGTGGCTCACCTGACGCAGGAAAATATCATCACCCTTGATAACCGTCCGTGGATTATCATCAACCGTCAGAAGACCAATGTGCAGAGTAATATCCCTTTGTTGGAGATACCTCAAATGATTCTTGACAAGTATAAAGGAAAGACTAAAGACAACAGGCTGCTTCCAGTCCTGTCAAATCAAAAGATCAATGCTTATCTCAAAGAGATTGCTGACCTTTGTGGAATCAAGAAACGTCTCAGCTACCACCTTGCACGTCATACGTTTGCAACGATGTTGCTCAGCAAGGGTGTTCCCATTGAGTCCGTTTCGAAGATGCTGGGACATACCAACATTAAAACAACACAAATCTATGCGCGTATCACCAACAAGAAAATTGAGCAGGATATGATGCAAGTCGCCGACAAGTTTGATGGCTTCAAAAACTGTTTCATCAATTAACCGACTTGCTTCTGTTCAATCCTTACTTCGAGGGAAAAGACCCGTTACACCTTTACCAAGCCGTATCATTCCAACAGGAAGATACGGCTTTTTCCATATTATACCTTTCCTCATGCCACTTTTATCCGTCCGAATGCTGCCGGAACAGACTGCCGGAAATAACCAGCACAAACGCAAGCGTCACCAGCTTCCATATCAAGACGAAAGTTTTCTTTACCAGCCATAATGCCAACCGCAGCATTACGCGAATAAGCCAAAGTGCAAACCGTATCAGCAAACCAATAAGAATGCAGACCGGAAACATATATATAAGGAGCAACAGTTCAAACATGGTCATCTGTTTTTTAGTTATAAAAAATCTCTACGAGGTAGATTGTTATTACCAAATATACTAAAAATCAATGAAATACGCAAGGATTTATCTTCGTTTTATTCGTACCTATACATGCTTTTTCAACCTCTTTTTCTGTATTTGATGACCATGAACTCTGTGCTTGTCAAGCATTGTCATCCTGCAACTTTGAATGCCATGCTGATATGCCCGAAGTTTTGAATGTCCAGAATGTGTAGGTTCTACGATACGATTACACCTTATTCTTCTTTTCCCTTTGGGTTCAGTTCCATAATAGCCGGTACCATTGTTCTTTTTCTCCTTCTATCACAGAACGCATGTTTACAGATTTTCATTGCTGAATGCTCTTTTCCTTGTGCTGTCATGGCTATTGGATGATAAGCAAATAAACATAGGTTGAATAAAGACTGATGCCATAGCTATATATCCTATTGTCTTTCAGCTAATGCTCACATGGCAATATGATTGCACATTCTTCTGTTTACAGATTTGTTGTTCCTCTATCTCCTGTTTCACTCATTATGAAAACTGTGCAACACCAAGCAAACAAGCGCAGAATGATGCAGCCATTTATACCGATATGCCTCCGACAGCTAAACTTCAAGCCTTGTTTCTATAGCCACATGAACAACCGTCGGTTTTTACTTCATGCTTTGTGAACATTTCACCATGATATGGATGAACAAGGAGTTAATGAACAGGAACTTGGGAAACCTTTGAATGCAAGTCACAAGAATGCTTGATACACAGGTGAATTTAACAGAAGATTTTCTCTCAGAAAGATGTTGTGCATTTTTGCGCTTCGCAAAATTTTGCGGTAATTTGGCTCTGAAATCATCCCGGAAGACATCGAACTGCGTTGCATATGGAGCCAAGCAAGTTGTACCCTTGTCATTACAAAACAAGTTTTGTCCTCACAAGGGTAACTTGCCGACTGCCGTGCAGCGGAGCGATGTGCATCGCTGTTTCGCTTCGCGAAATAGGTGTCTGGGAATCCGAACAACTAAAGTTATGGAATATGAAGAACCAGCGTACCAAAGTATTTCAGTTGCGGCTTACAGCGGACGAACTGTTGAACCTGAAGGAAAAAGCAGTTCCCTACCAGTCCGTGAGCAATTATATCCGCAAAGCTGTTGAAGAATTTACCCATGTGGATGTCAAACAACAGATTGAGATGATGCAGGACTTGTGTGCATTTTACCGAAAGTTCCAGAACGAACTGTCCTGGGCTGGCAGCAACCTGAATCAGTCGGTCAGACGGGTCAACGAACTGGCGGTTGCTGGACTGCTGTCACCCGGTTATGTGAATGAAGTCTTGCTCCCTTCGATTCAGGATGTACAGAACATCTTGAAAAGGATAAAGGATGACTTGGAAACTTTGAACAACAGAACACGGCTGATTAAGTAAAGGTATACGGATATTTTGTATTTGGGTGTGATGAATAGACTAACCTGTATCCAGTTTTACAAGCGACCGGGATTTTTAGTCTGTCTGGTCCGCAACCCCAAGTTTCATGAATCAGCAAACAAATATATAAATTATGATAGCAACCATACTTCCCGGAAGTGCGGACTTCCATGCAGTCGGTTATAACGAACACAAGGTCTATAAAGGAGTGGCCACCCTGCTGGAGATGCAGAACTTCGGTGGACTGGATGCCTCTGAACATCCGACCGCCAAACAGCTGGTGCAATTTCTCCAGTTCTACAGTTCCCAGAACAGCCGGATTCAGAAACCGCAGTTCCATGTAGCCATTTCCTGCAAAGGGCATGAAATGTCGGAACAGCAGTTACTTGATTTCGCGCACCAATATCTGCAGGAAATGGGGTATGCCGAGCCCGGACAACCCTGGCTCATCTATGCACATCACGATACAGACAACACTCACTTGCACATTGTGACTTCGAGAGTGGCGCCCGACGGTCGCAAGATACAGCATGACCATGAACGCAGACGCTCGCAGGCGGTCATTGACAAGATACTTGGTATGGACCGGCAGCAGAAAACAGACAAGGACATCGAGGCTGCCAAGCAGTACAGATTCTCCTCCTTTGCCCAGTTCAAGGCCGTGATGGGAACCATGGGCTATGAAGTCTTCCAGAAAGACGGGAACGTCTTCGTCAAGCAAGGCGGCCGAATCCAAAAGAAACTCCCCCTGACAGAGATTGAAGCCCTGTTCAAGAAAGGTTATCAGGACAAGTCACGCAACCGACAGCTGAGAGCCTATCTGAAAAAATACCGGGACGTATGCGCTAACAAAGAGGAACTGCAGAAGGAAATGAAGAAGAACTTCGGAGTGGATGTGGTCTTCTTCGGAAAGAAAGACAAACCCTATGGCTATATGCTGATAGACCATGCCAACAAGACGGTCATTCATGGGGCCAGAGTCCTTGCCGTAGAAGAACTGCTTGACTTTGCTACTCCCGAACAACGCTTTGACCGGATAGAAGCATTCATAGACCAGCTGCTGACCCTCAATCCCAAGACCACTCAGGGAGAAATCTTCCAGAAACTCAAGAAACAGCGTGCCTATATAAAGAAAGGTGTCATCTACTACGATGGCAAGAGCAGACCCTTGCCCCCTTTCATGGCCAAGGCCATTGACCGCAACAACCGCATCAGCTTCATCGAGAAGTTCCACCCTACCAATGACGCGGAAGTGGACTTGCTCTGTAAGATTTTCAAGGTGGACCGTCCGGATCTGGTGGACATCTCTACAGAACGTCCTCTCAAGTATGCCGATTCCGTCGGCCGAATGCATGAAATCTTCAATGATCCCGAAGTGAAGTCCCCCCGCAGCGCCATGTACCAGGAAGGCTTCATCATCCGTCAGGTCAATGATACCTACTATGCCATCAACTTCAAGGAACATATTCTCATTAACCTGAATGAAGAAGACTTCGATGTGGAACGGGTGAAGAAAAAATCCAAGAAGCCAAAGCGCCAGGGAGTGCCGTTTAAGAAGTCCAAGAAGAAGACGCTCAATCCGGTCAAGAGTCTGCAGCGGAAGTGTCATCAGGGACTGGGCAAGCTACGGAAAGAAGGTATCGGCAGTCATAGCGCCAACCGCGAATGGGAAGTTGGAAAAAAGACGAACTACGATGAGGTGGATGATGGACGTTCATTAAAGATGTAAGGAACTTCTGGCCCTTTGCGGAAGAAGGAAACACTTGCTTACGGGAAAGTAACATTGTTTTGATCATGCAGATAAACGGCTCTTTGTGAAACAGGATATGGCTATAATCCGTAACCGGACAACCAATGGGGTCCACTATTATTTTGAAAGACTTTCATGGGACTGCCTACTGCAACCAATTCGGGCATATAGATTGAAAAACTCAGGTTCATCCGACTTATTTACCCATGTTTCTGCAATCTCAAGCACATTGATGTTGTGCATTTAGGTTTTCAATATCTCTGCACATATTTTTGCTTGCAAATTTAATTCAAGTAAAAACGACATGATACAGTCCCCTTTCATAGTAACCTTTGCCAACCAGAAAGGAGGAGTCGGAAAGACTACTCTTTGTGTGACCTTTGCCAATTACTTGGTGACGAAAGGTGTCCGTCTGGTAATAATCGACTGTGATTTCCAGCACTCGATTATGAAGTGCCGTAAGACGGACCTTAAAAAATATGGAGAGGTACAGGTGCCTTACGAAGTATGGGCTTATGAACCGGATGACAAGACGGGCATGACCTCCCTGATTGAAAAGTTGCATAATGATCCGGAGATTGATGTGGTGCTTATGGATTCACCGGGAAGTCTGAAAGCGGAAGGTCTGGTCCCCATGTTTGTCAATTCAGATATCATCGTTGTTCCTTTCCACTATGATCTGGTGACCGTTCCTTCCACAGCCAGTTTTCTGCTTTTTCTTGACAGACTTCGTCAGGTAGTTGGAGACCGTATGAATGCACAGCTCTTCATCATTCCCAACCTCAATGACAACCGCGTAGGAAAGCGCTCAGAACTGATACTTTGGGACAATACACGGGAAACGTTTTCTAATTACGGTTATGTAACCGGGAAAATACCGAAGCGGGCTGATATGGAGCGGTTCAGTACAGTGGCTGCACTGGATATGCAGATTCGTTATGTTGGCAATGTTTTCGACAAGATCTATTTCAGCATTTTCGGCAAGGTAACTCCAGTGAGGGAGGTAAAGCTTACCGGAATACAACTGACGGATAATCTTAATCCGAAAATAGGCAAGAAAAAAAATCGGGAAGAAGGTGTTACACATATTGCCATGGATGAAGATGGAAATGAAGAAGAACGCGAAGCAGGAGGTCTGTCTGCTGATACAACCGATAAGGAAAAAACGGAATATGAATGACGAGATTAAATTTATC
>AMCI01000452.1_pt1 | contig 17159 bp, 18 predicted proteins | sample 419838 | NCBI WGS metagenome assembly AMCI01 (sample SAMN01090643, study PRJNA158313) | gut metagenome
GTTTCGGGGTGTAGCGCAGTCCGGTTAGCGCACCTGCTTTGGGAGCAGGGGGTCGTGGGTTCGAATCCCGCTACCCCGACTATATAAAAAAGGTTTCAATTCAGATTTCGGGGTGTAGCGCAGTCCGGTTAGCGCACCTGCTTTGGGAGCAGGGGGTCGTGGGTTCGAATCCCGCTACCCCGACATGAAAGAAGACGTTTTGGTATACAAACTGAAACGTCTTTTTTATCTCCTATCCGATTCGGCTTATGGTTCAATTAGAAGTATCCGTTGAGTCAATGTCTTTACATCTTAAGGTAAAAATCACGTGTCAAAGCAATGTATTCTGAACTATATTGATGACGGGCCACTTCCGTTAGCAACTCTTCCACTTTACACTCTCCTTGACTAAATGAAAAAGCAATTAATGTCCGCTTGGGTGCTGCGTCAGGTTTTGTTTTTACAAGCAGTTGTCTTACTGGATACAATCCTTTTAAGGCAGCCAATTTTGTCATTCTATTGGCCACATTCATGGGAATGACAACCGAGAAGACCCCCGCAGGAGACAGTAGTTGTGAAACTCCTTCAATGAGTTCTTCATACGTCAGCGAATTATTATGCCTCGCCCTGCTTCTTTGTTGATTGGGACATAACAGTGAATCCGTGAAATACGGCGGATTAGAAACTATTACATCAAACTGACCATCCCTAAATGTTCTGAAATCGGCTTCTTTGACTGTAATCCTTTCCTTCCACGGTGAACGCTCAACATTTTCACTGGCCTGAACTGCTGCTTCTGAATCAATTTCCAGTGCAGTAATAAAAACATCCGATGGACTACGCTGGGCCAGCATTAACGCTACGAGCCCTGTTCCCGTGCCGATGTCAAGTATACTGCCTGCAGGACTGACAGATGCCCATGCTCCTAAAAGCACCCCGTCTGTACCTACCTTCATGCCACACTTATCATGCCACACTACAAACTGTTTAAACTGAAAAAAAAGATTTGCCATTTTTGATTTTATTTGATGTTTAAAATTAAAAAAAATGCAGAAACGTTTCAAAAATAAATAATAATAATGAAATTGCCTTGCAAGAGCGTTTAATTTTGGCATTGTTTTTGTGTTTTTATCCTATATAGTACTTTTATAATTAGAGAGAATAAATTAACTTTGCAAATGATTTATGCAATTTGTACTGCATAAACTAATAAAAAATGAAAAGATGAAAGATAAATATTTTATGGAGGATACGGTAGAGAACAATGGCTTCTCGTTGATCGCAGATTATGATGGAAGTGATGAAGAAGCATTAAATGTGAAAGTGAAGTCTGGCGCCACTCTTCCAGTGCTTCCTCTTCGCAATATGGTCTTGTTCCCCGGAGTCGTTCTTCCCGTTACTGTTGGCAGGAAGTCTTCTTTGCGGCTGGTTCGCGAGGCTGAAAAAAAACATACAGACATAGCTGTGGTGTGTCAGGTTTCTGCCAATATAGAAGAACCAAAGCAGGAAGATTTGCATACTATTGGTACAGTGGCACGCATTGTACGTGTATTGGAAATGCCCGATCAGACCACAACGGTTATCATTCAGGGCTTGAAGCGACTCAATTTGAATTGCATCACTGAAACCAAACCTTATTTAAAAGGCGAGATTGAACTTTTAGTCGACGAAGTGCCAGATGAAAACGACAAAGAATTTCAGGTATTGATTGAATCGTGTAAAGAACAAACAATGCGCTTTATCCAATCGTCTGAGTCAATGCATCAGGATGCTGCATTTGCGATTAAGAATATTTCCAACTCTCTATTCTTGATTAATTTTATCTGTTCTAATCTTCCTTTGAAAAAGGACGATAAAATTGAATTGCTGAACATAAAATCGCTACGTGACCGTGCTTATCATTTGTTAGAGATTTTGAACAGGGAAGCTCAATTAGCTGAAATCAAAGCTTCTATTCAGATGAGAGCGCGTGAAGACATAGACCAGCAACAGCGTGAATATTTCCTTCAGCAACAGATTAAAACCATTCAGGATGAACTAGGTGGAAACGGGCAAGCACAGGAAATTGAAATTATGCGCATGAAGGCTGAGGTGATGAAGTGGAGCGAGGAAGTGAAAGCTGTTTTCTTGAAGGAAGTAGACAAACTGGAACGCACTCATTCTCAATCACCAGACTACAGCGTGCAACTTAACTATCTGCAGACAATGCTGAATCTCCCATGGGGTACCTATACATCCGATAATTTGAACCTTAAGAATGCCGAAAAGACTTTAAACAAAGATCACTACGGATTGGAGAATGTGAAAGAACGTATATTGGAGCATCTAGCTGTGCTGAAGTTGAAAAAAGACATGAAGTCGCCTATTTTGTGTCTCTATGGTCCTCCGGGGGTTGGTAAAACTTCACTCGGTAAATCGATTGCCGCTGCGCTTAAGCGTAAATACGTGCGCATATCATTGGGTGGTGTACACGATGAAGCAGAGATTCGTGGCCACAGAAAAACGTATATTGGTGCGATGCCGGGACGGATTATCAAAAGCCTGATTAAAGCAGGTTCTTCCAATCCGGTTTTCATTCTTGATGAGATTGACAAAGTAGGTTCAGACCATCAGGGAGATCCCTTCTCAGCTTTGCTGGAAGTACTTGATCCGGAACAGAATACAGCTTTTCATGACAATTTTCTAGATGTAGATTACGACCTTTCCAAGGTGTTGTTTATTGCTACGGCCAACAATTTGAATACCATTCCTGATCCTTTGCTCGACCGCATGGAATTAATTGAAGTCAGTGGATATATTACTGAAGAAAAAGTAGAAATTGCCCGCCGCCATTTGGTGCCTAAGGAATTGGAAGCCAATGGATTGAAAAAGACCGATGTTAAGTTTCATAAAGATACGCTTGAGGCTATTATTGAATCGTATACTCGCGAAAGCGGTGTGCGTGAGTTAGAACAGAAAATTGGTAAGATTCTGCGTAAAGTGGCTTTGCAATATGCCAGAGACGGCTTTATAGAAAAATCGGATATCAAACCTGCCGACTTATATGATTTTCTTGGAGCTACTGAATATACCCGAGATAAATATCAGGGCAACGAATATGCCGGTGTGGTAACCGGACTGGCTTGGACAGCAGTAGGTGGAGAAATTTTATTTGTGGAAACCAGTTTGAGTCGAGGTAAAGGTGAACGTCTTACCCTAACGGGAAATCTGGGAGACGTGATGAAAGAGTCTGCCATGTTGGCTTTAGAGTATATCAAGTCGCATGCTTCTCTATTAGAATTGGATGAAAGCATTTTTGAGAACTGGAATATTCATATTCATGTGCCTGAAGGAGCGATTCCTAAAGACGGACCGTCAGCTGGTATTACGATGGCTACCTCGCTAGCATCTGCACTGACCCAGCGGAAGGTAAAAGCTAATTTGGCTATGACCGGTGAGATTACGCTTCGTGGAAAAGTATTGCCTGTAGGAGGTATAAAAGAAAAAATAACTGGCAGCTAAGCGCGCAGGTATCAAGGAGATAATCATGAGTGTCGAAAACAAAAAGAATATAGATGAAATTCAGGAACTCTATCTGAAAGGACTGACTTTCCACTATGTCAATGATGTGAAAGAAGTATTTGCCATTGCGCTAACGGATGAAAAGGTAGCAGATGCCATTGATTTATCTGCAAAGAAAACCAGTAAATAAAAGAAAAATAGCAAACAATGACTTTTGAATTACAATATACTGACTCCAAAAGCAATGCCCGTGCCGGTTTGATTACCACAGATCACGGGCAGATACTGACACCCATTTTTATGCCTGTTGGCACATTAGGTACTGTAAAAGGTGTACATCTGACGGAATTGAAAGAGGATATTGAAGCCCAGATTATTTTGGGAAACACCTATCACCTCTATCTGCGTCCTGGATTGGATGTCATTGAAAAGGCTGGAGGACTGCATCGGTTCAACGGCTTCGACCGTCCGATGTTGACCGACAGCGGCGGCTTTCAGGTCTTTTCGCTGTCAGGTATTCGTAAACTACGTGAAGAAGGTGCCGAATTCCGTTCACATATTGATGGAAGCAAACATATCTTTACTCCAGAGAAAGTGATGGATATTGAACGCACGATTGGTGCCGACATCATGATGGCATTCGACGAATGTCCTCCCGGTAATTCGGACTATGCTTATGCTAAGAAGTCACTGGGACTCACACATCGATGGCTCGACCGCTGCATGAAGCGTTTTAATGAGACAGAACCGAAATATGGTTACAACCAGTCGCTCTTTCCTATTGTGCAGGGATGTGTATATACTGACTTACGCAAGCAGTCGGCCGAATTTGTAGCTTCGAAGGGAGCCGACGGTAATGCTATCGGCGGCTTGGCAGTGGGCGAACCGGTAGATAAAATGTATGAGATGATTGAAGTGGTGAATGAGATTCTTCCCAAAGACAAGCCTCGTTATTTAATGGGGGTAGGCACACCGGTCAACATCCTTGAGGGTATCGAGCGCGGAGTTGATATGTTCGATTGTGTAATGCCGACAAGAAATGGACGAAACGGTATGCTGTTTACCAAAAACGGTATCATGAACATGCGTAATAAAAAGTGGGAAACCGACTTTTCTCCTATAGAAGAAGACGGAGTTTCAGCCGTAGACACCCTCTATAGCAAGGCATATCTCCGCCATTTATTTCATGCACAGGAACTCTTGGCCATGCAGATAGCTTCTATCCACAATCTGGCCTTCTACTTATGGCTTGTAGGTGAAGCTAGAAAGCATATCGTTGCTGGGGATTTTTCTACATGGAAGCCAATGATGGTGAAAAGAGTTTCAACAAGATTATAAGATATAACTAGAAACAACGGGAATAGTAACAAGACTATCAATGATGAAAAACAACCGATTCATAAAAAAACTCGACTGGTACATCATCAAGAAGTTCTTAGGAACATACGTCTTCGCTATTGCACTGATTATTTCGATTGCAGTAGTGTTCGACTTTAACGAGAAGATGGACCGCCTGATGGAACACGAGGCACCTTGGGATAAAATTATATTCGATTATTACATGAATTTTATCCCCTATTTTTCCAACCTTTTCAGTCCGTTATTTGTATTTATTGCAGTTATTTTCTTTACCTCCAAATTGGCTGAAAATTCGGAAATTATAGCCATGTTTTCTACGGGTATGAGTTTTAAGCGAATGATTCGTCCCTACATGATTTCAGCTGCCATCATTGCTGCTACTACTTATACTATGAGTGCCTATGTTATACCCCAGGGAAGTGTGGTGCGTCTGAATTTTGAGGATCGTTACTATAAGCCGAAGAAACAGAACACGGCCCGGAATGTACAGCTTGAAGTAGACGATGGAGTCATAGCCTACATTGACAATTACAACAACGTTATGAAAACAGGGCATCGCTTCTCGTTGGATAAGTTTGTAGACAAAAAGCTTGTATCCCATCTAACGGCCCGCCGTATTACTTATGACACTACGACCGTGCATAAATGGACTATACACGATTATATGATTCGGGAGCTCAGTGGCTTGAAGGAGACAATCACGAAAGGCAATCGAATTGACTCTATTATTAACATGGAACCATCCGACTTCTTAATCATGAAAAATCAGCAGGAAATGTTGACGAGTCCACAGTTGGGCGATTACATTGAGAAGCAGAAGCGCCGTGGATTTGCCAATATCAAGGAGTTTGAAATAGAATATCACAAGCGGATTGCAATGTCGTTTGCTTCTTTTATTCTAACCATCATCGGAGTATCGCTCTCCTCTCGTAAGACTAAAGGAGGAATGGGACTTCATTTGGGAATAGGTTTGGCGCTGAGTTTCTCGTATATCCTGTTTCAAACTATTACTTCCACATTTGCTATCAACGGCAATGTACCGCCTTTCATAGCGGTGTGGATTCCAAACATACTCTATGCTGGCATTGCATTCTTCCTCTATCAGAAAGCACCTAAATAAAAATAAAAAATCCGTCTATCTTGCTTCTGTAAAACAAGTATAGGCGGAAGTTTTTTGTTGTATACCATTTCCTCTTTTGTCCGTTTCCCTTCCGTACACTTTATTCCAGTGTGGAAGAAAGCCCCCCCACTACTTTCTCCTTATCTTTAAAGCAAAAAGCGGCTTAACCTTTTTTGTTCAAATAAGCAGAAAGTTCTGCAGCAGAGATGCTTTTGGCAATAATTACACCATTCCCATCCAATAAATAGTTTGTGAATCCCTTGTTCAATCGATACGTCTTGAATGCTTCGGAATTCTCCCCTTCCATTTCCACAAAACAGGAAGGAGTCACTATTTGATCCATCCGAACGGTCTCCTTGAATACCGACTGATATTTGTCGAACGAAATAGAGACCATTTTTACATTTTGAGAAGAACGAAGCGCATTATTCAAACTTACGTTTTGTATCCGGGATTGCGCATCATAGCTTGCCCAAAAACTCAGCAACACATACTTGCCTTTCAAGTCGTTCAACTGGAAGGCTGGTTGCCCATTACGTGTAGCTTCAATCTTAAAATTAGGGGCTACATCACCCTCATTCAAACCGCCGGTCGGTTTATCTTTCTCAACGAAAGCGGTCAAGGATCCAATCAGTAATACAACAAAAAGCCACTTTACATACTTCATGTAATTCGGTTTTGGTTAATACTATCCGGGACTGTCCTTAAACAGTGGTTTCTTCCCGAAATATTGTTTTTTCAGGCATCAGGCGAAGAAGAATCCGCTGATTATCAATACCTTTATTTTTGAAACCGGGTGCAAAGTTACGTAATTATTAATTTAAGTTCCAAAAAAACAAGTGAAAATTTTCCTCCTTTTTCTCATTTTCCATGTTATTTAGCATAAAAACGAACTTTTTTCCTTACATTTGCATTACTAAAGTCTAGATTTTATGCAATTATCAAATACAGAATTGATTCTTATCCGTGTCACTGGAGAAGACCGTCCGGGTCTTACGTCGTCAGTTACAGAAATTCTTTCCAAATACGATGCTACCATTCTTGACATCGGCCAGGCAGACATCCACAACACTTTATCGTTGGGCATTCTTGTCAGAAGTGAAGAACAGTATTCAGGTTTCATCATGAAGGAGCTCTTGTTCAAGGCATCTTCGCTAGGCGTATCCATTCGGTTTGAGCCGATTACTATAGAACAATACAACGATTGGGTCAACATGCAGGGCAAAAATCGCTACATTCTTACAGTTTTAGGCCGTAAACTCTCTGCCCGGCAGATTTCGGCAGCCACTCGTGTACTGGCCGAACAAGGTTTGAACATTGATGCCATCAAGCGACTCACCGGTCGTCCTCCGTTGGATGAACTCGATACTGAGACCCGCACTCGCGCGTGTATTGAATTTTCTGTGCGCGGCACTCCAAAAGACCGCATTGTTATGCAAGAACAACTTATGAAACTGGCCAGCGAACTAGAAATGGATTTTTCTTTCCAACAGGATAACATGTATCGTCGCATGCGCCGTTTGATTTGTTTTGATATGGATTCCACTTTGATTGAGACAGAAGTCATTGACGAATTGGCTATCCGAGCTGGTGTGGGAGACGAAGTAAAAGCCATCACCGAAAGTGCTATGCGAGGTGAAATCGATTTCACCGAAAGTTTTACTCGCCGTGTAGCTCTTCTGAAGGGACTCGATGAATCGGTGATGCAGGAAATTGCAGAAAATCTTCCTATTACAGAAGGAGTGGACCGTCTGATGTATGTACTGAAAAAATATGGATATAAGATAGCCATTCTATCGGGTGGATTCACCTATTTCGGTCAATATCTCCAAAGCAAATACGGCATCGATTATGTATATGCCAATGAACTGGAAATTGTTGACGGAAAGCTGACTGGCCGCTATTTGGGTGATGTAGTAGATGGAAAGCGCAAAGCCGAATTGCTACGTCTGATAGCCCAAGTAGAAAAGGTAGACATAGCTCAAACCATTGCTGTGGGCGATGGGGCAAACGACCTTCCGATGCTGGGAATAGCCGGATTGGGTATTGCCTTCCATGCCAAACCTAAAGTTGTGGCTAATGCCAAGCAGTCCATCAATACCATCGGACTCGACGGGGTACTTTATTTTCTTGGATTCAAGGATTCGTACTTAAATATGTAAACCGATTGAAAAATACATTATCTTTGTCGCCAAATAGATTTAAGAATGAAATTTTCGGAACTACAATTAAATGCAAATGTACTCGAAGCTTTAGATGCTATGCGTTTTGAAGAGTGCACGCCCATCCAGGAACAAGCTATACCGCTCATTCTGGAAGGCAAAGATTTGATAGCGGTTGCACAAACCGGCACAGGTAAAACGGCAGCTTTTTTGCTTCCGATACTCAACAAACTTTCTGAGGGGAATCATCCGGAAGATGCAATCAACTGCGTCATTATGTCGCCTACCCGTGAACTGGCTCAGCAGATTGACCAGCAGATGGAAGGTTTTTCTTACTTCATGCCAACGTCCAGCGTGGCTGTGTATGGCGGAAATGACGGCATCTTGTTCGAGCAGCAGAAAAAAGGACTAACACTAGGCGCCGATGTAGTTATTGCTACCCCCGGGCGTCTCATAGCTCACTTAAGTCTCGGATACGTAGATTTATCGAAAGTTTCTTATTTTATTCTCGATGAAGCCGATCGGATGCTTGATATGGGCTTTTATGAAGACATCATGCAGATTGTGAAATACCTGCCGAAAAACCGACAGACTATCATGTTTTCGGCCACTATGCCTGCCAAAATCCAGCAACTGGCCAACACGATATTGAACAATCCGGCAGAAATCAAGCTGGCGGTGTCCAAACCGGCAGAAAAAATCATTCAAGCCTCTTACGTTTGTTATGAAAATCAGAAACTTGGAATCATCCGCAGTCTTTTTTCTGAGGAAGTGCCCGAACGTGCCATCATATTTGCATCCTCCAAGATTAAAGTCAAAGAGGTGGCCCGTGCCTTGAAATCAATGAAACTGAAAGTCGGCGAGATGCATTCCGATTTGGAACAGGTTCAGCGCGAAGCTGTGATGCTTGAATTTAAAGCTGGCCGAATCAACCTGCTTGTAGCTACCGACATTGTTGCCCGTGGCATTGATATCGACGATATCCGCCTAGTCATCAACTATGATGTTCCCCACGACAGCGAAGACTACGTCCACCGCATCGGACGTACAGCCCGTGCCAATCACGATGGAGTAGCCATCACCTTTGTCAGCGAGAAGGAGCAGAACGCATTCAAGAGTATTGAGAATTTCCTTGAGCGCGACATTTATAAGATTCCTGTACCGGCAGAATTGGGTGAAGCGCCTGCCTATACCCCCTGCAACGGCTCAGGAAAAGGAAAGGTTCGAAGAGGAAAGAAATTAAATAACCAAGGTAAAAAAGACGGAAATAGAGGAAGTCGGTCCCGCTCTGCTTTTCAATAGTAGAACAGGATATGACAGAATCGGATTGAAAACCAAGACCTACGAATGGTCTTGAAAGATTGAGGGCGTGTCAAAATGAAAAGAAATCATTCAGACACACCCTCAATTGTTATATTCAATCTATATCTCATCAGACTTCATTGGTCACCGACACTGTCAGTTTGCCTTCAAAGCTCACCAATATATCAGCGATACAATAAATGAAAGTTTCAGGAATTGACAATATCGCCTGATAATGAAAGCCCTTATGGTCCACCTTCATAAATCTCATATCCGACAAGATGGTTTGTGAAAGGAAATCCTCTGGCACCACTTCAGCAAACAACTTCTTTGTTATATCACTGGCAAACAAACTCTTCTTACCCTTATACACACAAATATGCATCACATTATCATAGTATACATTGTCCATGCTGATGCCGTTTTCAGAATATGAAGTCTTAATCACCCGCATCCGAGAAGGATTGATATACACATATGCCCGGTAGCGATTTCCGTTGAACATCACTATACTATCCCGTTTTGTGACCTCTGTATACGTGGGAATCACCATCTCCCGGCGAGCAAAATACAGAGAATCATTCCAGTCCTCCGATTTGCGTAGCCTTACTATATTATCCGTAATCGAATAAAAACAAAAATTCGATTCCGTCAGAAAATCAATTTTGTAGCAAGTCGTATCATTTCCATAAGTGAAAAGTGTATTCCGAAAAATCTTGAACGCAATCGGAGCTGTCTGTGGGTCGGCATAATAAATCGTATCTTTTTTCACTCGCATGAGCGGACTTTCGCTTTCTTCATCCAGCCAGATACCTTGCAAAAGTTCCTTGGCATATGAATTTTCCTGATTCAAGTTAACAAAAGCTGTTTTCTTTGTGTTGTCACACGCCACCAATGACAATGCCATCAACATCCTAATTACGTTTTTCTTCATTACTTTTAGTTTAAGAAAAGAACCCGCTACATTTATTTACCGATGCAATAGTATACAAAGCCAAGCTCTTCCATTTCTTTTTTATCGTATATGTTGCGTCCGTCTAGAACCACTGGCTGAACCATCGTTTTGCGTACGACAGCCCAAGAAGGCAAACGAAACTCTTTCCATTCCGTTATCAGCAGCAAAGCATCGGCATTCAATACTGCATCATACAGATCCGAAGCATAATACACTGTCTCGCCGATGCGTCGTCTACATTCCCCCATCGCAGCTGGATCATACACCCTTACACGGCAGCCCGCCAGCAGCAGTCGGTCGATTAAAATCAGCGAAGGAGCCTCGCGCATATCATCCGTTTCCGGTTTGAAAGCCAATCCCCATAAAGCTACTGTCTTCCCTTGCAGTTCGCCGTTAAAATGCTTCGTCAACTTGTCGAACAAGATACCCTTTTGCAGTTCATTGACTTCCTCCACTGCCTTTAGCACCCGCATAGTATAACCGTTTGCCTCGGCTGTTTTAATCAACGCCTTTACATCTTTCGGAAAGCAAGAACCGCCATAGCCAATGCCCGGATACAGAAACTTGCGTCCGATGCGTGTATCCGACCCGATGCCGCTACGTACCATATTTACGTCAGCCCCCACCATTTCACACAGGTTGGCAATATCGTTCATAAAACTGATTCGTGTAGCCAGCATGGAATTGGCAGCATATTTTGTCATTTCAGCAGACGGAATGTCCATGAAAATAACGCGAAAATTATTTAGCAGAAATGGTTTGTAGAGTTTTGTCATTAGTTTTTCGGCTCGGGCAGATTCCACCCCCACCACTACACGGTCGGGGCTCATAAAATCGTTGATTGCATTTCCTTCTTTCAGAAACTCCGGATTGGAAGCTACATCAAAAGCCATCTTCACACCTCGTTTATCTAATTCTTCCTGAATCACTTTTCGCACCTTACGTGCTGTACCTACCGGCACCGTACTCTTCGTAACTATTAGCTTATATTGCTTCATATTGCGTCCGATGGTGCGCGCCACTTCTAGCACATAGCTCAAGTCTGCACTGCCATCCTCATCAGGAGGTGTTCCCACAGCACTGAACACCACCTCTACCTCATCCAGACAACTTTCCAGCGAAGTAGTAAACTTTAGCCGTCCGGCTTTTACGTTGCGCTGCACCATTTCTTCCAGGCCGTTCTCGTAAATCGGAACAATCCCTTTCTGCAGTGCAGCTATTTTTTTTCTGTCCGTATCCACACACGTCACATGCACCCCGATTTCCGCAAAACACGTACCCGAAACCAACCCTACATAACCTGTGCCAACAATTGCTATTTTCATTTGCTCTTACTCCCGTATCATTCAGAAACTAATCAAAATACTCTGCTTCTTTAAACGAGATACCCGCTTTATCCTTGGCCGACAACAACATTTGTGAATCGGCCAGCGGCCAGTCGATTGCCAGCGTCTTGTCATTATATAAAATACAAGCTTCCGCTTGCGGAGCATAAACATTATCCACTTTATAGGTAAAGACCGCCTCTTCACTCAGTACGGCAAATCCATGGGCGAAGCCGCGGGGAATAAACAACTGGCGTTTGTTTTCCTCATTCAGCAGCACACTTATATGCTGACCGAACGTGGAAGATGATTGACGCAAATCTACCGCCACATCCAACACCTGCCCTTTGATGACACGAACCAGTTTGGCCTGACTGAAATCACCTTTTTGATAATGCAGACCCCGCAATACACCGAAAGAAGACTTTGACTCATTGTCTTGTATAAAAAACACCGCACCAATCTGAGATTCAAATTCTTCCTTTTTAAATGTTTCCATGAAATATCCGCGTTCGTCCGAAAAAACAGTAGGCTCTACCAGCCACACCCCATCTATTTCTGTCTGAATATATCTCATTCTTTCTTTTGAATTAAAACCATGCAAAAGTAGTCATTTTTTCGCAGTTTTTTGGGATATGTTCAATTTATCTCTTAATTTTGCAAACATGATTGAATTGGCACAACATATAGAAGCATTATTGTTGGAGAACGATTGTGTAATAGTCCCCGGTTTCGGCGGATTTATTGCTCATTACGCACCGGCAACCCTTATCACGGAAGAAAACCTCTTCCTGCCGCCCGCCCGCACTATCGGTTTTAATCCGCAATTAAAACTGAATGACGGCGTGTTGGTACAATCGTATATGAATACACATGAAACTAGTTTCTCTGATGCCTCCCGCAGGATAGAAAAACAGGTGAACCAGCTGATAACTCTGTTACATGAAGAAGGAAAAGTTCATCTCGGTAATATCGGAGAGATTCATTACAACATACATGGACGGTACGAGTTTGTTCCTTACAACCATAAAATCACCACTCCCGCATTCTACGGGCTTGATTCATTTGAAATGCGCGAGTTGGCAGTCTTGAGACAGCCTAAGGAGAAAGTGTTGATTCCGGCAGTGCTTGAAAAAGAAAAAAAGACCTACGACATTCGCATTAACCGCGCTTTCTTGCGAAATGCAGTGGCAGTGGTTGCTGCTATCGTGCTGTTCTTTACTTTTTCCATTCCGGTGGAAAATACTGACGTGCGTAAGAATAACTATGCTCAGTTGCTGCCTGGCGAGTTATTCGGACAGATTGAAAAACAGTCTGTGGCTGTGACCCCCGTGTGTATGAAGCAAGTAAAGTTACCTCTGAAAAAGAAGAAAGCTGCTCAAGGACAACCGATGATGCAGACTTCTCATCCGGTGAAAGTAAAAGAAGTACGTGTGGCCCCTATAACCGCCACTCCTTCTACTACTGCTACCTCTTCAGCCAGCGTTCAGACAGGTACAGCCGTTGCCCCAACTGTGCAAAAGAAAACGGTTGTATCGGCAACTGCAGCACCGGCAACGAAGATGCCCTTCCACATCATTGTGGTAGGCGGCATCAGTATGAAAGATGCTGAAGCTATTGCTAGTCAGCTGCAAGCAAAAGGCTACAGTGGTGCGCGTGTGTTGAACACTGACGGCAAAGTGCGCGTCAGTATTCGTTCGTTTGCCAACCGTAATGAAGCGACCCAATTCTTATTGAATCTGAGAAAAGAAGAAAACTACCAAAACGCTTGGTTATTGGCAAAATAACCAATTCATTTTGAAATAAACATGAAAAGAGTTCTGTGTCCCAAATGTGAGAACTATCTCTATTTTGATGAAACTAAGTATACTGAAGGGCAGTCACTGGTATTTGTCTGCGAGCACTGCGGCAAGCAGTTTAGTATCCGTCTAGGCAAAAGCAAAGTAAAAGCGCTCCGCAAAGAAGAAAATCTTGAAAAGGAAGCCGAGGCCCATAAAGAAGAATTTGGCTACATCACCGTCATTGAAAATGTGTTCGGCTTCAAGCAGATTCTCCCCCTGCAGGAAGGAGACAATGTTATCGGCCGCCGGTGTATAGGCACCGTTATCAACACCCCGATTGAAACAGGCGATATGAGTATGGACCGACGCCATTGCATTATCAACGTAAAACGAAACAAGCAGGGAAAGTTGATTTACACCCTTCGCGATGCTCCTAGCCTCACAGGTACCTTCCTTCTGAATGAAATTCTAGGAAACAAGGACCGCATCCGCATTGAAGACGGAGCCATCATAACTATTGGTGCTACCACCTTCATTCTGCATACAACTAAATAAAAAATTAAAAATACACGAGAAAACGGAAATATCCCAGTGACAGTATATAAAAAGAAAAAGCCTCTGCTACACAGAAAACTGTAGCAGAGGCATATTCTATAAAAAAGTGATGATTTGTATTGAAAAGAGAGTTGTCTAGCATGTCTCTTTCCAAAATATCAGTAAACTATAAATTATCTTGCAGCAAACATCGAATTGCCATTGGCCACAGCACGTGCAGCCATCATGCCTTGAGCATCCAGCGTAATGTTCATGCGTTCACCGTTAGGCAAGAACAAGTCGGCCGTACCGTCATTGTTCATCTTCACTAGTTCTGCACTTTCGCCGTTGGCTACCACATTCCAAGTATTAGCTTCCTTATCATAAATCAAATCCATAGAAGCCGTTTCACCCTCTTTGGCAATAGAGTAGCCATTTTCAAGTGTAGTCACCAAGTAATTCCCATTTTCGCCTTTCACCTTCTTTACATCACCTACGTTGGCCATCGGATTAGAGCCGCTCCAGAACTCGATAGAGTTAATTACCAGTGCATCGGCCAAATAAGCCACTCCGTATACCGGAACAATGTTGAAAGCGAGGAATACCAATTCATTTACAAATTTATTTCCTATAGAATTGTTCCAAGAGTTCAGTCGATTGAACAGGCCGAAAGAGCCCACACATGAACTAAACAACAAGCAGCTGCACAACACAACAGCAGTCAATGCATTTTTTCCCATTTTCATAGCAAATTGTTTTTTTAAGTTTAAAAACACTATACATTATTTTAATTAGTACGCAAATATAGTGTTTTTTTTTAATCGGCGTTAGTATTTGCATACTTTTTTATCGATTGAATTTGTATCTTTGTTCGCACAAAACAAAACAAATAAAAATGAAAAATATATCATATACCAATGAAAACATTCAGGAATTGCTGGCCTGGGCTAAGAAAATGCTTGAAACTGAGAACTATCCGAAAGAAAAATTCATGATTGACCAGTCGACCACTATATTTGACGGCAAACTGTATCTCGCTAACATGATAGCTATAATCTCCAGCAATTGGGAGAACCGGACCTATAACCCCGTTATACACCAGTTTGAAATGTTTAGAGAGAAATGGGAGAAAAGTCAGGCAGTCCAGACGGAGTGATACAGGGAGAAGTTTTTTGAAGCCTTTCATATTGACCGAAGCAACATTTTTTCCACGAAGCAAGTGTGGGCTGCCGCCCTACCTTTCGTAGCGCCCTAGTATAACCCATCTTGCTTCTGTCCAATTAGCATGTCAAAACCAGTAACCGACATAGAGCCGACATCATAATGAACCGGTTTCAAATCAAAAAGGAAACCACCGCTTCTTTCTTTTGTGCGAAGTTGACGCTTCTCCCCCCTCCTGACTATAAATATCAGCAAACGTCTTCTTCTCTTTCACCATTTGGTAAATCTGCCCCCAGTCGGGTAACCCACCCAAGTTGCGGTCGTCAATAAACAAATCCGCCTTCAGTTTGCGTGAAAAGCCATGATGCTCTTTGTCCTCTTCCGGATAATCTTTGTTCACAGCATAAAACTCCAAACCGCGAGCACGACACCATTCCACTGCCTCATCCAGCAGTTCACCCTCACGCACGCTCCATAGTATCAAGCGATGCTTATCTTGTTGCAACAACTTCAGTGTTTCCACTGCAAAAGGAATCTCATTTCCGATGCGCGGATAACGATGTTCCACAATCGTTCCGTCAAAATCAACAGCTATAATCATATTTATATATACCTAATTCCGTACAAAGATACAGACAGTAAAACAAATTTAATGTATATTTGCGCTAAATTAACATTTAGTGTTCCCTAAACGAGTTGATAAGCCGATACAAAGAGAAAAGTAAACTTACCGATAAAAACGAAACGTAAAACTTTGTTTTCTTCTTTGAAAGTGCTTTCGCTTTCACTATATTTGCTCTCAAATTTCTCGAAAGAGCAGAAGAAAATTTCTACCCATCAAAAAGGAAAAGGCAGAAATGAAATTCATAAAAAAAACGAAATAGTTACATGAAAGTAAAATTTATAAGTCTGGCCAGCGGCAGCAGCGGCAATTGCTATTATCTAGGCACCGAGACATATGGCATACTCATTGATGCGGGCATTAGCATCCGCACCATAAAAAAAACACTGAAAGAATGCGGCATTACGCTCTACAGTATCCGCGCTGTATTCATAACACACGACCATACTGATCACATTAAAGCAGTGGGCTATTTGGGCGAAAAACTACACATTCCTATCTACACCACCGCCCTTATTCACGCTGGAATCAATCGCAGCTACTGCATGACAGAAAAGTTGCAAAATTCTGTGCGATACCTCGAAAAACAAACTCCCATGATGTTGGAAGACTTCCGCATCGAGTCGTTTGAAGTGCCTCATGATAGCACAGATAATGTGGGCTATTGCATTGAAATAGACGGCAAAGTCTTTTCTTTTCTCACCGATTTAGGCGAGATAACCTCTACGGCTGCTTATTATGTCCGCAAAGCCAATTATTTGGTGATAGAAGCCAATTATGATGAAGAAATGTTAAAGATGGGGCCCTACCCCCAGCATTTGAAAGAACGCATAGCTAGCAATACCGGCCATATGAGCAATGCAGACACAGCTGAATTCCTTGCTGAGAATTTCAGCAATCACCTGCATTACATTTGGCTTTGTCATTTGAGCAAAGATAACAATCATCCCGAGTTGGCACTTAAGACAGTCGAATGGAAATTAAAGGACAAAGGCATTATTGTGGGAAAAGATGTGCAACTACTTGCTTTAAAGCGGAATACGCCTTCTGAAATTTATGAATTCGAATAGCATCGAAAAAAAATAGGAAAAATAACGAAAAAACAAATGATAAAATGTTTGGTCATATAAAATAAAAGACCTACTTTTGCAACCGCAAACGAGAAATGATAAGCACTCTTAGCTCAGTTGGTAGAGCAACTGACTCTTAATCAGTGGGTCCAGGGTTCGAATCCCTGAGGGTGTACATTTCCCATTCATCGTTGCGTTGTTGTTGCACTCTTAGCTCAGTTGGTAGAGCAACTGACTCTTAATCAGTGGGTCCAGGGTTCGAATCCCTGAGGGTGTACATTTTACATT
>AMCI01000463.1_pt1 | contig 17121 bp, 15 predicted proteins | sample 419838 | NCBI WGS metagenome assembly AMCI01 (sample SAMN01090643, study PRJNA158313) | gut metagenome
CTTTGTTTTAGCTCTGTATGGCAGGCAGAATTTATTTCACATTACCTACTTTAATCAAGTATTCAGCAATCTGAACAGCGTTCAGTGCAGCACCCTTCTTGATCTGGTCGCCAACAATCCAGAAAGTCAGTCCATTTTCGTTGGCCAGGTCCTTACGGATACGACCTACATAGACCGGGTCTTTACCTGCCAGGAACAGCGGCATGGGGTATTCCTTCTTTTCGGGATTGTCCATCAGCACCAGTCCTTCACCCTGGGCAAATGCTTCGCGGGCTTCTTCGGGCGAGATGGGACGTTCAGTTTCTACCCAGATGCTTTCCGAGTGAGAACGCAGGGCCGGTACACGGACACACATGGCACTTACTTGGATATCCGAGTGCATGATTTTGCGTGTTTCGTTGAACATCTTCATTTCTTCCTTGGTATAACCATTGTCGGTAAACACGTCAATCTGCGGAATCAGGTTGAAAGCCAACTGGTAAGCAAACTTTTCAACAGTTACCGGTTCATTGGCCAATACCTGGCGGTATTGTTCATACAGTTCATCCATGGCTGCTGCACCGGCACCGCTGGCAGCCTGGTAAGTAGCGACGTGTACCCGCTTGATGTGTGACAGGTTTTCGATGGCCTTCAAGGCAACCACCATCTGGATGGTTGTACAGTTGGGGTTGGCAATCACGCCACGGGGACGATTCAAAGCATCTTCCGGATTCACTTCGGGAACCACCAAAGGCACGTCAGCATCCATACGGAAAGCGCTTGAATTGTCAATCAGTACAGCACCGTACTTGGTGATGGTTTCGCAGAACTCCTTGGTTGTGCTGGCGCCAGCCGAGGTGAAAGCGATGTCTACACCTTTAAAGTCATCGTTGTGCTGAAGGAGTTTCACTTCAATTTCCTTGCCGCGGAACGTGTACTTTCGGCCAGCACTCCGTGAAGAACCGAACAACAACAACTCATCCAACGGGAAGTTTCTTTCATCGAGCACACGCAGAAATTCTTGTCCTACGGCTCCGCTCGCACCAACAATTGCTACTCTCATTTTATTCTCTATTTATCTATAAATTAGTAATATTTTCGGTCTGTCGCCTGACGGGCGAAAGGTTTCTGTTTGCAAAAGTAGAACATTTTGGAATATAAATCGGTAAAAAAGAAACTTTTTTCGTATTTTTGTCGATATTAGGATATAAAACAAGCGAAAAGCTATGGAACTGTTCGATTTGCACATACATTTACCTGTGACTGACCCTACCTGGATTTTCTTCCTGGTGCTGATTATCATTCTCTTTGCCCCGATGATTCTGGGGCGGTTGCGTATTCCTCATATCATCGGTATGATTTTGGCCGGTGTGGTAGTTGGGAAATACGGTTTTAATATTTTGGAACGCGACAGCAGCTTCGAACTCTTTGGCAAGGTAGGCCTGTACTACATCATGTTTCTGGCTGGTCTGGAGATGGATATGGACGATTTCAAGAAGAACAGGACCAAGGGGTTGGTATTTGGCCTTTTCACCTTTCTGATACCGATGGGACTGGGAATCTGGAGTAGTATGGCCTTGCTCGACTATGGAGCGGTGACTGCGATTTTGCTGGCCAGTATGTATGCCAGCCATACGCTGATTGCCTATCCGGTCATCAGTCGCTACGGGTTGTCCCGGCAGCGTACCGTGAGCATTACCATCGGTGGAACGGCTGTGACGGTGGTGCTGGCTTTGATGGTACTGGCCGTTATCGGCGGTATGTATAAAGGAGAGGATGTAGGGGGAATCTTCTGGGCTCTGTTGCTGGGCAAGGTGGTGGCCTTGTGTGCCCTCATCATCTTTCTGATGCCTCGCATCAGCCGGTGGTTCTTCCGGACGTATGAAGATGCCGTGATGCAGTTTGTCTTTGTCCTGGCAATGGTCTTTCTGGGCGGTGGCTTGATGGAAATGGTCGGTATGGAGGGTATCCTGGGGGCTTTCCTCGCGGGCTTGGTGCTCAACCGTTTCGTGCCGCATGTATCGCCCTTGATGAATCGTCTGGAGTTTGTGGGCAATGCTTTGTTTATTCCGTACTTTCTGATTGGGGTAGGAATGATTATTGATGTGCGTTGTCTGTTCACCGAAGGCGAAGCCTTGAAGGTGGCAGTGGTCATGACGGTGATGGCCACGCTCAGCAAATGGCTGGCAGCCTGGTTCACCCAAAAGATTTATCGCATGAAGGTGGTGGAACGCAGTCTGATTTTCGGCTTGAGTAATGCCCAGGCTGCGGCTACGTTGGCAGCGGTACTCATCGGTCACGAGATTATCCTCGAGAATGGCGAACGGTTGCTGAACGACGATGTGCTGAACGGGACGGTCGTGATGATTCTTTTCACTTGTATCATCAGCTCGGTGGTGACGGAACGGGCGGCCCGGAAAATGGTGACCGAAGAGAACCTGATGGAGGATGCTGACGGCAAGGGAAAGGAACAGGAACGTATCCTGATTCCGGTGGCCAACCCCGATACGATTGAAGGGCTGGTGGGCATGGCTTTGATGATGCGTCATCCCAAACAGAAGGAATCGCTGGTAGCGTTGAGTGTCATCAACGACAATAATGCTTCCGAACAGAAGGAACTGATCGGGAAGCGAAACCTGGAACGTACGGCGATGGTGGCGGCCTCGGCGGATGCCTCGGTCAAGACCGTGTTGCGCTATGACTTGAACATTGCTCAAGGGATTATCCATACCCAGAAGGAATATGCGGCTACCGATATTGTCATCGGTCTTCACCGTAAGAGTAGCCTGATGGACTCGTTCTTTGGTAATATGACCGAGAGTCTGCTGAAATCGACGCACCGGCAAATCATGATTGCCAAGCTGCTGATGCCGCCCAATACCTTGCGTCGCATTGTGGTGGCGGTGCCCGACAAGGCGGAATATGAGAAGGGTTTCCGTAAGTGGGTCATCCAGTTGTGCCGCATGGGCAAGCAGTTGGGTTGTCGTGTGCATTTCTTCGCTACGGAAGAGACTTTGCGGCACCTGCGGGCACTCATTACCAAGCAGGAAGCGAATACGTTTACTGAGTTTTCGGTGTTGGATGATTGGGATGATCTGCTCATCCTGACAGGCCAGGTCAGCTTTGAACACTTGTTTGTGGTAGTCTCTTCCCGAAAGGGTTCCATCTCGTACCAGACATCGTTCGAAAAGTTGCCGATGCAGGTGAGCAAGTATTTTGCCAACAACAGCCTGTTGGTCATCTATCCCGATCAGTTGGGTGAAGACGCTCAGGAGATTGTTTCCTTCTCTGATCCCCGCGGGCAGACCGAAGCCCGGGTGTACGATTACGATCAGGTGGGTAAGTGGTTCTATAAATGGTTTAAAAAAGGTGATGAACGAAAAGAATGATAATATGTGGCAGCAGCGTACTGCGTTGCTGTTGGGAGAAGCAGCCACTGCCCGGGTACGTCAGGCACATGTACTGGTAGTCGGAGTGGGGGGCGTAGGAGCGTATGCGGCTGAAATGCTTTGTCGGGCGGGTATCGGACGATTGACGGTGGTAGATGCCGATACCGTGCAGCCCTCGAACATCAACCGCCAGTTGCCGGCCTTGCATTCTACGGTGGGCCGTCCGAAGGCAGAGGTGCTGGCGGAACGTTTCCGGGATATCAACCCCGACCTGGAGTTGACAGTCCGGGCTGAATACTTGAAAGATGAAGGCATCCCTCAGTTGCTGGATGCGGCGCATTATGACTTTGTGGTAGATGCCATCGATACCATCGCTCCCAAGTGCCACCTGATTGCCGAGACGTTGAAACGTCGGATCCCGATTGTCTGCAGCATGGGTGCAGGGGCCAAGATGGATATTACACAGGTGCGTTATGCCGATTTGTGGGATACGTATCATTGCGGTTTGAGCAAAGCGGTTCGCAAGCGGCTCCAGAAGATGGGTGTGAAACGCAAACTGCCTGTGGTTTTCAGTACGGAACAGGCCGATCCGCATGCGGTGCTGTTGGTCGAAGATGAACGGAACAAAAAATCGACGACGGGTACAGTGAGTTATATGCCGGCAGTATTTGGATGTTACCTGGCTGCTTATGTCATTCGTAAACTGAAGGAAGCGTAACGCTTGTATGAAGGAAGCATGATTACTTTACAAGGAATAACCAAGAGCTTCGGTACTTTGCAGGTACTGAAAGGCATCGACCTCACCATTGAACAGGGAGAGGTGGTGAGCATTGTCGGTCCCAGTGGGGCAGGCAAAACCACGTTGTTGCAAATCATGGGTACATTGGACAAGGCGGATACAGGTACGGTGGTTGTGAACGGAACAGAGGTGAGTGGCTTGAAAGAGAAGGAACTGTCGGCTTTCCGGAACCGTCAGATTGGTTTCGTGTTCCAGTTTCACCAATTGTTGCCGGAATTTACGGCCTTGGAGAATGTGATGATACCGGCGTGGATTGCCGGATCGGATACGGCAGAAGCACGACATCGGGCAAAAGAAATACTTGAATTTTTGGGCTTGGCGGAAAGGGCTTCGCACAAACCTTCCGAATTGTCGGGAGGGGAAAAACAGCGTGTAGCTGTTGCTCGCGCTTTGATCAATCATCCGGCCGTCATTTTGGCTGATGAGCCCTCGGGCAGCCTGGATACCCGCAACAAAGAGGAATTGCATCAACTGTTTTTCGACCTGCGCGACCGTTTGGGTCAGACGTTTGTCATTGTCACCCATGATGAAAACCTGGCACAATTGACCGACCGTACCATCCATATGCTGGATGGACGCATCTCGGCTGCCGATGAACCATGGATTGAAACCGGGAAGAACGCTTGATAACAAGCACATCCGATGGACGTCAACCTGTACGTCCATCGGATGTGGTAGGTTATAAGGCTTTTTCCGGGAAACTGGCCTTTAGAATTTCGTAGGCTCGGTCATAGTCCTTTTCAAAGACCAATACCTTGACTTCCATGCCCGGGATGTAGGCCAATACCTGGGCTGTATATTCTCCCTGAATGACCGATTCAATGTGGGCGGCTTTCAGCAGGTCCTGCATCATGTGGGCGCGGACATTTCCTTTGAAGGAGGTCAGGATTACCATCTTGATATCTTCTTCCGGAGCCGGCTGTTCCGGTGTTTTGCAGTTCAACAGAATCTGACGGGCTACGTCACTGGTTACATCCTGATCTTCGCCGAAATGCACGTCACGTTCGTCGAACCGGCGGGTGATTTCAGCAATGGTTTCGTCACCGATGCCGGCTTCTTCCAGGCGGGTTTTCAGGCCCAAACTCTTGAAGAACTCTTCAGTCTTTTCGATGGTGCGGGCAATGCGCATACCGGGTACGCCCGAGGTGATGCCCCAAATGCGTTCTCCGTATTGCAGGATCTTGTTCTGTTTCTTGTCGGCCAAGGTCCGCAGCGTGCCGGGGAAAACGATAGCCAATGTCTGGCCATGGGTCAAGCCATGCAGGGCTGTCAGCTCATGGCCAATCATGTGCGTACACCAATCTTCCGATACTCCCATGGCGATAAAACCATTCAAGGCCATGGTGGCACAGAGCATGAATTCACTCATCAGTGCATAGTTCTGTTTGTCTTCCTTGATTTTCGGAGCAATCTGTACCAAGGTGCGCAGAATACTTTCACTCCAACGGTCCATCAGGTCGGATTCACCTACGCGGGTCATGTATTGTTCCATGACATGTACAAAGGTGTCGGCCAGTCCGCAGGCTATCTGGTAGTCGGGCAGTGAGTAGGTGACCGTCGGGTCGAGTACCGAGAAGACCGGATGTTTGGCATAGAAAGGATATTTTTCGTGGGTGGAACGGCGCGAGATGACCGCTCCGTTGTTCATTTCCGAACCGGTGGCCGGTAAGGTGAGCACCGTACCCAGAGGAACGGTTTCCGTAGCGTGTCCACGGACCACCAGGTCCCAAGCGTCTCCTTCGTAGCATAGCCCTGCTGCGATGAGTTTCGTGCCGTCGATGACCGAACCGCCGCCTACAGCCAGCAGGAAGTTGACTTGTTTTTCCTTGCCCAGGGCGATGGCTTTTTTCAGGGTGTCAATGTCCGGGTTCGACTCGATGCCCCAGAACTCGATGAAATCGCGTCCTTCCAATGCTTTCATCACTTGGTCGTAGACACCGTTGGTCTTGACACTACCTCCTCCGAAGGTGACGAGAATACGTCGGTCGGCCGGAATTTGTTCAGTCAGTTGGGCAATCATGCCTTCGCCGAAAAGCAGGCGGGTGGGGTTATAAAAGTTGAAGTTATTCATACTATAATGATTTTCTAGGTTAATACCGAGTAAAGATACGCTTTTTTCTTTATCTTTGGCAAAAAATAGGAGCAAAAATGAATGTGAAACTGGGAAAATACAACCAATTGGCGGTTGTGAAGGAGGTAGACTTCGGTGTCTATCTGGATGGGGGTGACGATGGCGAGATTCTGTTGCCTACGCGTTATGTGCCCGAAGGCTGCAAACCGGGTGATGTGCTGAATGTGTTTATTTACCTGGACAACGAAGAACGGCTCATTGCCACGACGTTGGAACCTTATGTGCAGGTGGATGGCTTTGCCTGTCTGGAGGTGGCCTGGGTGAACGAGTTCGGTGCTTTCCTCGACTGGGGCCTGATGAAGGATTTGTTTGTTCCGTTCCGCGAACAGAAGATGAAGATGCAGAAGGGACGCCGCTATCTGATCCATGCACATTTGGATGAAGACAGTTACCGCATCATGGCTTCGGCCAAGGTGGAACGCTACCTATCGAAGGAAATGCCGACTTACCGTGCTGGTGAGGAGGTCGACCTGCTGGTGTGGCAGAAGACCGACCTGGGTTTCAAGGCGATAGTGGATGACCGTTTCAGTGGTTTGCTTTATCAGAATGAACTTTTCCAGCCGTTGGAAGCCGGCATGCGACTGAAGGCCTATGTGAAACAGGTGCGTCCGGATGGCAAGATCGACTTGAGTCTGCAAAAGCCGGGAGCGGCCAAGGTGGATGATTTTTCTGAAATCCTGTTGCAGCATATCCGTGAGCACGATGGCTTTGTGGCTCTGCATGACAAGAGTCCGGCCGAAGAAATTTATCAGGTATTTGGTGTGAGCAAGAAAACGTTCAAGAAGGCGGTGGGCGACTTGTACAAGAAGCGGCTGGTCGTTCTTGAACCGGAAGGCATACGTCTGGCCTAACTCCCGAGTGGAGAAGAGGGTAGGATTTTCCCTATTCCGAATAGGGGAAATCCTATTTTCTTAGCGGGAAAATCAATTGTAGGGGGAATTTATTTCCCCTATTTTTGTACCTAGATACCAGGGGGAGAGGTTCCTGCGGAACTTTCGGACCATTCAGGACCCGCTGCCTACTGTATCGGGAAACTTACCAAAACATTCGAAACATGAAAACGCTACCGATGAAAAGAAACAGCATTTGGGGCTTGTGTATAGCCTTATGGTTGCTTTCCCTCCCGGCTTGGGCCGGATGGGGCAGCGCAGATTTGCGTCGTGATGTCCGTTTCCTGACCGACCGGATGGCTTACGAACTGCGACTCAGTCCGCAACAATACGATGATGTGTATGAAGTAAACTACGACTTTCTGGCGCATGTAGCTCCGTTGAGGGTGGAAGTAATGTATGGTTATCGTAGTGCGCTGGACCGTTATTACGATTGCTTGGATATCCGTAACGATGATTTGCGTTGGATTCTCAGCAGTTCGCAGTATCGCCGATTCCTGAAGGCTGAGCATTTCTATCGGCCTTATTGTTCGCATCAGAGCCGTTGGCAATTGCGCATTTATCTGGTCTATACCGATGTCCATCATTTCTATTTCGGCAAGCCGCATCATTACCTAAGTTATTGTGGCGGGCACTATCGTACTCATTTCCACAACGTGAGCTATTACCGGACGCATCGTCATCCGCATTATCGTCATGCTGTCTTTGACGGTCATTTCCGCATCCGCAAGGACCGTTCTGTCTACGACCGTCATTCCCGACGAGATTTCCCGGTCAGTGTCCGTCCGCAATCTCGACCGGATGCCCGTCCGTCACACCCCGGCATTCGTCCGAATCGGGGAGAAACACGCCCAAACCATCGTCCGGAAGAACGACCTTCTCGTCCGGAAATCCGTCCCTCGCGCCCTCATCTTCGACCGGATCGGGAGGAACTTAAACCGCAGCATCGTCCCGAGGCTCGTCCACAGCGTCCAGTGCGTCCCCAACGTCCTGAACGTCCGAATCGGGTGGAACGTCCTGCCCGTCCTGAACGACCTAACCGTTCCGAACGCTCCAACCGGGTGGAACGTCGCAAGGAATCCCGTCGAGAAAGTCGTCAGCAACGTTCGGACGAACGTCAGCAGCGTCGTACCGAGCGGGAACTTTACCGCACGCTGTAGAACGGTTTTATCGATATCATTCAGCTGGTTGCTGAAAGAATCATTGCAGACTTAGCAAATTCATTGGAATCTATATAAAGAAAGAACCTTAACTATCTGTTGCATTGCGTCGATCGCCTTCGGGCGTTCGGCGCAATTGCTTGTATGCCATTCTATCCAATACCCGATGCTTCCTGGGAAAAGACGGACTTGTTGGCTAATTCTTTTTATCTTTGCAGCCATATGGCAAGGATAAAGCAACAGATAGGTTTAAGAAAGATACCAGTATGAAAAAAGAGATGACAATGAAGAATGATACGATGACGAAACGGGCCGTGATTGTAGGAGCTACCTCGGGTATTGGACGGGAAGTGGCGTTGTGCCTGTTGAAAAAAGGATGGAAACTGGGGTTGGCCGGGCGGCGACTGTCGCTGCTGCAGGAACTGAAGCAACGGGCACCTGGACAAATCGAAATCCAGATGTTGGATGTGACCGACGAAAGGGCCGAAGAGGCATTGACCGACCTGATCGAGCGGCTGGGTGGTATGAATCTGTTCCTCTTGAGTTCAGGCATCGGTTTCCAGAATACAGCATTGCGTGCCGATATTGAACTGAATACGGTGCGTACCAATGTGGAGGGATTTACGCGCCTGGTAGATGCCGCTTTTCGTTATTTCAAGGCACACAACGACCGGCATTGCGCCGGACAGCTGGCAGTCATCAGTTCCATTGCCGGAACGAAGGGACTGGGTGTGGCTCCGGCTTATTCAGCTACCAAGCGGTTTCAGAATACGTACATCGATGCCTTGGAGCAATTGGCGAATCTGCAACATTTGAATCTGCATTTTACCGATATTCGCCCGGGATTTGTGGCAACGGATTTGCTCAATGACGGGAAGCAGTATCCCTTGTTGATGCAGGTGGAATCGGTGGCGAAACGGATTACCCGGGCCTTGGAACGGAAAGAGCGCGTGGTAGTGATTGACGGACGTTATCGGGTCCTGGTCTTCTTTTGGCGACTGATTCCGCGGTGGCTGTGGAAACGTTTACCCATTCAGGTAAACGATAAATCCTGAAGAAAGCGTCCCTTTCTTTAGTCCACGCCGTGGATTGATGGAACCACGGCGTGGATTATTGAAACCACGTTGTGGACTGATGAAACCACGTCGTGGACTGATGAAGTTGAAAGGCGATGGAAACTTCTCTGTATGCTGGTCCGTGGTTTTGTGACAGCAAATGGAGAAAAATGGCCAAAACGGCCCCTTCCCAGTCCTCAACTTCTTGGTAGGATGGATTTCCCGAGTCTGATTATTCAGTAGCGGGCAGTGCCAACGGTACACCTCGGTAGAAATCCAGAATCTTGGTGCGGAACAGGTAGTCGTACTTGGCCTGGATGCCTTCGGAGGTGGTTTGCATCCAACGGGTGCGAGCTTCATCGTATTCCGTCGCATTGGCTTGTCCAAGCGCATATTTTTCGCTCATCAGCCGGAATGCAGCTTCCGAAGCTTCGGTAGCTACCCGACTGCTGCGATATTTGCTTTCCGAGGCAACGGCATTGTAGTAGGCCTGCTGGATTTCTTTGTACAGTGATTTTTGGACTTCTTCCAATTGCCACGTAAGGGATGTGCGTTGGATACGGGCACTTCTTACCCGGTTGCGGGTTTCGAACCGGTTGAACAAAGGAATGCTGAGTGAGAACTGGAGATATTTGTTCAGGTTGCGGTTCCATTGGTTGCTGAAGGATGGATTATCCATTCCTGATAATCTATAGTAATTGGTACCGATGCCAGCTCCAAAATTGAGTTGGGGATACCAGGCGCTTTGCGCAATGCGCAAGCTGTGGGTGGCTCCTTCCAACCGGTAGCGGGCAGCCTGGATGGCAGGCTTGTGCAGGACGGCTTCGGCATAGATTTCTTCGGGCAGGGAAAGCGGACTGAAGGAGGCTTCTTCATCGGGGGATACAATGGCAAATCCCTCGGGGGAAGGGAGTTCCAGCAGTTGGCTCAGTTCGAGTAGGGCCAGACGGTAGTTGTTGTCCGTTTGTACGGCCGACAGTTCATCCTGGGCTACCCGTGCACGTGCTTCGCTAACTTCCGCTTCCGATGCTTTGCCGTTGGCAAGAAAGGCCTCTATCCGATGCAACTGTTCGCGGCTGAGGTTGACTTGGTTTTGGGCTACTTGTACCAATTCTTTTTGAAAGAGAATTTGCAGGTAGGCTGAAGTGACCTGGATGCTGATGTCTTCCTGGGCCTTCTTCAAGTCCTCGATGGCAGCTTTCAAATTTAACTTCTGCAGGGCAATGGTGTGCGGAATGCGCAGACCGGTGAATAAAGGGACATTGGTTCCGACTGAAAAGTTGGTGCTTTGTGTATTGCGGTCGCCGTAGGTGTTGTCGTCCTGCAGGGCACGGCCGAAATTGAATGATTGTCCTATATTTCCGTTCAGAGAAGGGAGGCGGCTCCAGCGGGCTGTACTCAGTTCTACAGCACTTTGGTCGCGGGCCGATTCCTGTTGCTTGATGTGCAGGTTATGGGCCAGGGCATGGGCTATGCAGCGGCTCAGATCCCAGGGTTGGGAGGCGGATGTTTGTGCCGACAGGGGCAGGACGGTGCAGACTGCCAGAACAGTCAGGATCATCCGGTTAAAGAGGGTAGTTTTTTTTATCATGGTTGAAATGTTCTTGGGTTAAGGGATGAAATTGTTGGGTGCAGGTTCATGTATCTGCATTTTATTGTTGGGCAATTTGTTCGGATCCTCGCAATGATTCGCCGTCTTTCAATCCTTGTTTCACTTCCATGCGGATGCCATCGCTCAGGCCGACGGTAATGGCACGGCGGGCAAATTGTTGTAAAGGTACGCTGTCGGTGAGTACATAGACAAAGGTGGAGTCGCCTTCAAATTGGATGATACTCTCGGGAACGGTCAATACGTCTTTGGCTTGTGCCAGGACGATTTCGGCATTGGCACTATAGCCCGAACGCACCGTCACGCTGTCGGGTACGGTGATGGCTGCCTTGATTTCGAATTGGTTGGCTCCGTTTTCTTCCACTCCCTTGGGCGAGATGTATTCCAATTGGGCATCGAACCGCCGGTTCTGCAGGGCACCCAGGGTAATGACGATGGGCATGCCTTCGTGCAGGCGGCCCACTTCGGTCTCGTCGATGTTTCCGCGGAAGATGAGGTCGTTCATGTCGGCCACCGTAGCGATGGTAGTTCCGTCGTTGAAGGTGTTGCTCATGATGACCGAGTTTCCGGCCTTGACAGGTACGTCGAGGATGAGGCCGTCGATGGTGGAACGGATCAGGGTGCTGCTGAACGAGGCACTCTGCTGCGTGATGCCTTCCTTCACAATTTGCAGGTTGTCTTTGGCTGTTTGCAGTTCTTCGCGGGCCTGTTTCACGGTCACCTCACTCTTTTCGTAGGCTTCGCTGCTGATGAGCTTGCTTTCGTACAGCTTGCGGTTGCGTTCGAAATCAGTCTCGCTCTGGCGGGCGTTGATTTCGGCCAGGCGCACCCGGCTTTCGGCCGAGTTGAGCTGTCCCAGTTCGGGGATGACCTTCACCTTGGCGATGACTTCGCCTTTCTTGACTTTCTGTCCGGCTTCCTTGTACACTTCGTCGATGATGCCTGAAATCTGCGGCTTGATGAGGATTTCGTCACGGGGTTCAATCTTTCCTGTTGCGACGGTGGTTTTTTGCAGGTCGGCTCTTTCACAGGCCACTATGGCATAGGTCGTGGTCTGAGGTTGGGACTTTTGGTAGAGGAACACGAAAGTTCCAATAAAAATCAAGGCTACGATGGCCAGGATGGCCACTCTTACATACTTTTTCATATGAGTTGTTTTTTTATGTGTTGGCTAATTGAATATTATAGAATTTAGGTATAGAAACATGCTGGAGGTTGTCGCTTGCGGCTTATTCGTCGCGGATGGCTTCAATCGGGCGAATGGCCATGGCCCGGTAAGCAGGGGCCAAGCCGGCCAGCATGCCTAGCAGGAGCAAGAGTAGGCAGGCTCCTATCGCCATCCAGAAACTGATCTGGAAATGGGCCACGGTGTCTGAAGTGGCTTTGACCAGTGACTCTACCCCTTGCAGAATGGCCACGCCGAAACAGATGCCTGTCATTCCGGCCAGGGTGGTAAGGACCATGCTTTCCGACAGAATCTGGTGCAGGATGTCCTGTGGACGGGCACCGATGGCCCGGCGGATGCCAATCTCGGTGGTGCGCTCCTTGACGGTGACCATCATGATGTTGCTTACGCCGATGGCACCGGCCAGCAGAGTACCCAATCCCACCATCCAGGTCAGGATGCGGATGCCCGAGAAAAGGTTGTCGATCATGCTGAACATGGCTTCGGCATTGACCATGATGATGGCTTGTTTGTCGTCGGGATGGATGTAGTGGGCCTGCTTCACGGCTTGTTCGATACGGGTAGTCAGGTCGCTGATGCGATAGCCGGGGCGGGCGGTGACGCACACCAGGTCGATGCGCTTGCCTTGGTTGTAAGCTTGCTGCATGGTGGTGAACGGCAGGGTGACGCTTTCCTCGGTACTTCCGTTGATGTTGATGTTGCTGGTGGACAGGCTCACCCCTATGATGCGGTAGTAGATGCCGTCTACCCGAAGAAACTGGCCGCAGGGATTCCCTCCTTGGGGGAAGAGCCGTTCGTAAATCTGCTTGCCGATGACACACACCTTCCGCTGTTCGAGGATATCGACTGGGTTGATGAAGCGTCCCCAGGTAAGTTTCTGGGCTTCGATGGCTTCGTATTCGGGATAGAGTCCGCGCACGAAGCAGTCGGCTTTATAGTCACTGTAATAGGCGGTAGCTCCCCAGCGGCCGTTGTTGGGGGTGACCACCTGCAGTTCGGGTACTGCTTGGCGGATACGCTCCAGGTCGTCGGTGTCGAGGTTCCAGATGCGTCCCTTCCGAAATCCCTTGTAGGCTTCGCTGGTGCGGTTGCTGCCCAGGAAGGCGGAGTTGGTGGCAAAGCCTTGGAAGTTGGCCGACATCAGGTCTTGCAGTCCTTGTCCGCCGCCCATGAGGGCAATCAGCATGAAGATGCCCCAGAATACGCCAAAGGCAGTGAGCAGACTGCGGGTTTTGTTTCGGGTGATGGTGAGGAGGATTTCCTCCCATCGGTCTAAATCAATTCGTAGCATAGCGCAGTAGGAATGGAATATCTTTTTTGAATGGGTAATCAGTTTACGGGTGGTCAATCGGCGCGCAAGGCTTCGATGGGTCGGATCATTACGGCTTTGCGGGCCGGGAAGAAACCTGCCAGCGTACCGGCTATAATCAAGGTCAAGGTAGCCTGGATGGCAATCGAGAGGTCGACCGTCGGGTTCAGGAAGACCGTCTGACTGAATAATCCGGCATCCATGGTTTGCCGTCCGGCTACCGCATTCATGTACTCAGTGGCTGCAATGCCCGCCACCATGCCGAAGTAACCGAAGAAGGTGGTGATGGTGACACTCTCGGCGATGATGAGTCCCAGGATGGACAGGGGCTTGGCGCCCAAGGCCTTGCGGATGCCGAATTCGCGGGTGCGTTCCTTCACGGTGATGAGCATGATGTTGCTCACGCCCACGATGCCGCTCAGCAGGGTGAAGATGCCGATGACCCAGATGGCGATGGTCAGGATGCGCATGCCATCCTGTTGCTGCAGGTATTGTGTGAAGCGGTTCCACATCCAGATGGCACTGGTGTCGTCGCTCTGAAAGCGGTGGTTGGCACCGATTGTCTTGCGGAACTCGCTCTCGAAAGCCTTGTTTTTGGCCTCGGAATCCAGTCCTCGGGTGGTAAAGATCAGGTTGTTCAATTTGTCTCCCTTGTTATAGATGGTTTGCAGCGTAGTGAACGGAAGGTAGGCATTGGGCTGAAAACTGCCTTTGTCGGTAAAGATGCCCACTATCTGATAGGCCACGTTATGGGCAATGAGGAACTTTCCGATGGCTTGGTCGGCCTGCTTCTTGAAGAGCATATCCGCCGTTTTGGAGTGGATGACGATGACCTTCCGCCGTTCGCGGATGTCGATGGCATTGATGAACCGTCCTTGGACCAGGGTAATGCTTTCCACTTCTGAATAGTTGGGGAAGACCCCTTCGAGCGAGGTAGATACGTATTCGCTACCGTGGCTGAGGGTGACGTTGCCTTGGTAGACGGTAGCTCCGACAGTTTCCACCTGGTCGGGGAACTGGGTGGCCGTAGCCTGGATGTCACGGTTATCCAGTTGGATGCGTCGTCCTTCCTTCAGTCCGTCGTAGGGCTTCGAAGTCCAGCCCGGGTACACTTTGATGGAGTTCATGGCCATGCCCGAAGCTGCGTCCTCGAAGGCATGGATGAGTCCGTTGCCGGCACCCAGGAGGACCATCAGCATGAAGATGCCCCAGGCCACGGCAAAGCCGGTAAGGAAGGTGCGGAGCTTGTTGCGCCGGAGAGTACCGGCAATTTCTTGGATAAGGTCAATCATGAGAATAGGTGTCTAGGGAATTATTTCATGAATCCGTCTCGTCCGAAAGGCGAGGCGTTGTGGTTCAAGTTCGCTTCGATGCGTTCAATCAGACCGTCTTTGATATGAATAATCTTGTCGGTTTGGTTGGCCACACCGCTTTCGTGAGTCACCACCACGATGGTCAGGTGCTCGCGTTCGTGCAGTTCCTTCAGCAGGTTCATCACTTCTACCGAAGTCTTGCTGTCCAAGGCTCCGGTCGGTTCGTCGGCCAGGATAAGCTTGGGTTGGGTAATGAGAGCGCGTGCGATGGCCACCCGCTGCTTCTGTCCGCCCGAGAGCTCGTTGGGCAGGTGATGCGCCCAATCTTTCAGACCCAGTTTGTCGAGGTATTCCAAGGCTAGCTGGTTACGTTTCTTCCGACTCACTCCCTGATAGAAGAGCGGCAGGGCTACATTCTCGAGGGCATTCTTGAACGAAATCAGGTTGAAGGACTGGAAAATGAAGCCGATCATGCGATTGCGGTACTCGGCCGAGCGGGTCTCGCTCAGGTCTTTGATGAGGACATCGTTCAGTCGATATTCACCCTCGTCGTAATTGTCCAGGATTCCTATAATATTTAATAAGGTAGACTTTCCGGAACCCGAAGCCCCCATAATGGAGACGAATTCACCCTGTTCAATGTCCAGGTCAATACCCTTGAGTACATGCAGGGGAGCTCCGTTGTGGTAAGTTTTCTGAATATTTTTTAAGTGTATCATAATTCATTGGTTTTCTAAATCATCCTAAATAGCTGTGTTTTGAGAGTTAGACGCTATCCTTTTCTGAAAAGTTGCAGATAAATATGAAATAGTTGGAAAAAAATTTGCTCTCTTTTTTCTCATTGTGTACATTTGCTAAAAATAACTAACCCTAAATTAAAATATATCATGGTAACAGGCATGGAAAAACCCTACGTAGTAGGTATGGATATTGGTGGTACTAATACAGTTTTTGGAATCGTTGATTCACGTGGTAATGTATTGGCTACTGATTCAGTAAAAACACAGTCGTATGCAAAGATCGAAGATTATGTAGCTGCCGTAGCAGCCAAGTTGAATCCGCTGATCGAATCATTCGGAGGTGTGGAAAAGATCAAAGGTATGGGCGTGGGTGCTCCTAACGGTAACTACTATAACGGTACCATTGAATTTGCTCCGAACCTGCCTTGGAGAGGAATTATTCCTTTGGCTTCCCTGTTCGAAGAAGCGATTGGTGTTCCGACTGCCTTGACAAACGATGCCAATGCAGCTGCTATCGGTGAAATGACTTACGGTGCAGCTCGTGGTATGAAGGATTTCATCATGATTACATTGGGTACAGGTGTAGGTAGCGGTATCGTGGTTAATGGTCAGCTGGTTTATGGTCACGACGGTTTTGCCGGTGAATTGGGTCACGTGATCGTTCGTCGCGACGGTCGTCCTTGCGGTTGCGGTCGTAAAGGCTGTCTGGAAACTTACTGCTCGGCTACGGGTGTGGCTCGTACAGCCCGTGAATTCCTGGTGGCTCGTCCTGAACCGAGTTTGCTGAGAGACATCCCGGCTGAAGATATCGTTTCAAAGGATGTATACGATGCAGCCGTGAAGGGTGACAAGCTGGCTTTGGATATCTTCGAATTTACCGGTCGTATCCTGGGAGAAGCTTTGGCTGATTTCATTGCATTCTCTAGCCCTGAAGCCATTGTATTGTTCGGTGGTCTGGCCAAGTCGGGTGACTACATCATGAAGCCTATCAAGAAAGCTATCGATGAAAACATCCTGAAGATTTATGAAGGCAAGACTAAGCTGTTGATCTCTGAACTGAAAGATGCTGATGCAGCCGTATTGGGTGCCAGTGCATTGGGATGGGAAGTAAGAGAATAAGCTTCAAGAGTTTATCATCATGGAAGACAAAAAACAAGGATATCTCGTACAGGAATATCATGGGCCGGTGAAGCGCTATTGTCAGATGTTGAGTCTGAAAGATGATCCGGAATTGATTGCGGAATACCGCAAGCGTCATGCGGAAGGCAAGGTTTGGCCTGAAACGTTGGCAGCGATACGGGAAGTGGGTATTCTGGAGATGGAAATCTACATCCTGGGCACACAATTGTTCATGATAGTCGAAACTCCCCTTGATTTCGATTGGGAGACAGCCATGGCTCGAATGGCTACATTGCCTCGACAAGCGGAATGGGAAGAGTATATGTCCATTTTCCAGCAAGCGGATCCGGGAGCATCGTCTGCCGAGAAATGGCAACTGATGGACCGTATGTTTCATCTGTATCCTTGAGTTATTGTCCGATAGTATAAAAAAGAAAGAAGA
>AMCI01000474.1_pt1 | contig 17039 bp, 12 predicted proteins | sample 419838 | NCBI WGS metagenome assembly AMCI01 (sample SAMN01090643, study PRJNA158313) | gut metagenome
AAAAAAAGGCTGCAATGCCGTTGAAAAAGCATTGCAGCCCAAGTAAGCTATTTAATTCTAATCTGTAGAATCAATTATTGTCTGTTCAGGATATCCATTGTATCAGAAGCAATCATCAGCTCTTCGTCTGTAGGAATCACCACTACCTTCACCTTCGATTCAGGAGTAGAGATAACGGCTTCGTCACCATGGATTTTATTGTTGAGTTCCTGATTCAGTTCCACACCGATAAATTCGAGCCCCTCACACACTGCACGGCGGCATTGTGACTGATTCTCACCCACACCACCAGTAAACAGAATGATATCAACACCACCCAAAGCAGCGGCATAAGCACCGATGTATTTCTTGATACGATAGTAATACATTTTTTCAGCCAGGATAGCTTTTTTGTTACCTTCCATACAAGCAGCATCCAATTCACGCATATCACTTGATACGCCAGAAACACCGAGCACACCGCTCTTCTTGTTGAGCAGATTAGAAATACCTGTGGTATCCAGGCCTTCCTTATCCATGATAAAAGCTACAGCACCGGCATCGATATCACCGCTACGAGTACCCATCATCAGACCTTCCAGCGGAGTCAATCCCATGGAAGTATCTATACATTTACCATCCTTGATAGCAGCAATAGAACCACCGTTACCAATGTGGCAAGTAATGATACGTTTGCCTTCCGGATTCACACCCAGGAATTCGCACACACGCTTAGAGACATAACGGTGAGAAGTTCCGTGGAAGCCATAACGACGTACACCGTATTTTTCATACAGTTCGTAAGGCACAGCATACATGTAAGCATAATCAGGCATTGTCTGGTGAAAAGCAGTATCAAACACACCTACCTGCGGCACGTTCGGCAGAATAGCTGTCACCGCATTTACTCCCTTCAAGTTAGCCGGGTTGTGCAGCGGAGCCAAGTCGTTGCAAGCTACAAATGCTTCAATCACCTCTTTGTTCAGCAATACCGATTCGCTGAAACGTTCGCCTCCGTGAACCATACGATGACCTACGGCATTGATTTCATTCAATGACTTGATAGCACCATATTCGGCACTAGTCAAGGTATTTAAAATGAATTCCACACCCACTGTGTGTTCCGGAATATCTTTTTCTAGAATCTTCTTTTCACCGTTGGGCAAAGTCAACTTCAAGAATGAACCCTTCAAACCAATTTTTTCGATACCCCCTTGAGCAATCACCTCTTTAGAGGTCATATCGAACAATTTGTATTTAATAGATGAACTTCCGCAGTTCAATACCAGAATTTTCATATTGTCTGTTTTTTTAAGCGATTAGAGATAAAAGATTAACGGTTTGCCTTTGTAGCAATAGCTTGATTAGCAGTAATAGCAATCATGCGGTAAACATCTTCGATAGAACAACCGCGAGATAAGTCGTTCACCGGGCAAGCGATACCCTGCAAAATAGGACCGATAGCTTCAGCATGACCCAGACGTTGAACCAGTTTATAAGAGATGTTACCCACTTCCAGACTCGGAGCCACCAATACGTTTGCCTGTCCGGCAACGTTGGAACCCGGAGCCTTGCTTGAACCTACTTCAGGCACCAAAGCAGCATCAGCCTGCAATTCACCGTCCAAATCCAATGTAGGAGCCATTTCCTTGGCAATTTTAGTAGCCTCTACCACTTTATCTACGACTTCATGATTAGCAGAGCCTTTAGTAGAGAAGCTCAGCATAGCTACTTTGGGAGTTTCAATACCCGCTACAGCCTTAGCAGTCTGAGCTGTACAGATAGCAATCTGAGCCAATTGGTTTGCATCAGGCACCGGAGTAACAGCAACGTCACCCATTACCAGAATACCGTTCTTTCCACATTCAGGAGCATGTGTCAGCAACAGCATAGCACCAGATACACAAGTGATGCCCGGAGCTGTTTTAATAATCTGCAAAGCAGGACGCAACACGTTACCTGTAGTGTTGCGGGCACCCGCCAACTGTCCGTCAGCATCGCCGCTCTTTATCATCAGGCAGCCGAAGAACAAAGGATCATTAGTCAGATTGCGAGCTTCTTCGATGGTCATACCTTTTTTCTTACGGAGTTCACACAACAGCTGTGCATATTCTTCGTGCTTGGGAGAAGCAGCCGGGTCGATGATAGTAGCCTTGCTGATGTTTCCCAATCCCCATTTCACAGCAAGTTCCTTGATTTCATCCGGATTACCCAAGAGAATCAAATCAGCTACTTCGTCTGTCAAAATTTGGTTGGCAGCTTTTAATGTACGTTCTTCAGTTCCTTCAGGAAGAACAATGCGCTGGCGATTAGCTTTTGCGCGTTCTACGATTTGGTTGATTAAATTGACCATAGAAATATTAAATATTATTATAAAACCTTCTTTTGATTTATGATTTACGATACAAAAGTAGTCAATTTTGCAATATCCATATTACAATTTAGTTCATATTTTATTGCCAAGTCTAAATTATTATAATATTTAACACTGTTCTCTAATTTTTCATACCTTTGCGACGTTTTCAACATATAAACAATAGGTAAAATTAGTTATGATACGTCAATGTGCCATTTTATTTGGCTGTTTAGCTTTAGGTGAATGGATTGTATATCTCACAGGGATTAAGCTCCCCTCCAGCATCATCGGAATGTTGCTACTTACCCTCTTTTTAAAGTTAGGTTGGATTAAATTGCACTGGGTGCAGGGGTTATCCGACTTTTTGGTAGCAAACCTGGGATTCTTCTTTGTGCCGCCCGGTGTGGCACTGATGCTCTATTTTGACGTCATTGCCGCAGAATTCTGGCCGATTGTAACTGCCACCATTGTCAGCACAGCGCTGGTACTTGTCGTCACCGGATGGGTACACCAACTGGCCCGCAAAATCAAATAGTAACTCCTATTAACCGGAAAAATAAAATCCGTTAAGTGGAAAAAATAAACCTTTTAATAAAACAACAAATGAGTTTTTTAGAAAACGAATTCTTCCTCCTGGCTCTCACTTTCAGTGTCTTCTTCTTTGCCAAACTGCTGCAAAAGAAAACAGGATTTGTATTACTCAACCCGATATTACTGACCATTGCCATCCTCATTGCGTTCCTCAAAGCAACCGACATATCATACGAAACCTATCATGAGGGAGGTGCTTTGATTGAGTTTTGGCTGCGCCCGGCCGTAGTGGCCCTAGGAGTTCCCCTCTATCTTCAATTGGAAATGATAAAGAAGCAACTACTTCCCATCCTCCTGTCTCAGTTGGCAGGATGCATTGTCGGCGTAGTATCCGTGGTACTGATAGCCAAACTGATGGGGGCTTCACATGAAATCATCCTGTCACTGGCCCCCAAATCAGTCACAACCCCGATAGCCATGGAAGTGACCAAAGCCATCGGCGGTATTCCTTCACTCACGGCAGCCGTTGTTGTCGTAGTGGGCTTACTAGGAGCGATTTGTGGCTTCAAGACCATGCAACTGATGAAAGTAGGCAGTCCCATTGCCCAAGGACTTTCCATGGGAACAGCCGCACACGCAGTAGGTACCTCCACAGCCATGGATGTTAGCAGCAAATATGGAGCCTATGCTAGCCTGGGGCTTACACTGAATGGCATTTTCACCGCCTTGCTCACCCCCACCATTCTGCACTTGCTGGGAATTTTATAAAACAAAACCAATTCATCTGCCGTCATTTTTTATAACAAACATTCCATCTAAATCATCCTGACAACAACTACTACCGGCTGGCAGAAAGTACCTGTACGTGCGGAAAGACTTGTCTTATACTGCCATGGGTATGTCTTATACTGCCATAGGTAGACACATTATGAACAAATAAAATGTACCTGAAATCCGCAGATATATTTTTCAACAACTCTCGAATAATTTTATATCGTGCATGCGAACGCTGTGTGTGCCATTCGCCCTGCTTTAATAAAGCACGTAAGCAATCGACGTGAATCCGAGAGATTACCTGAATGACATCATTGCTCAAATGCCCTATCATAAGAACACCGCATATGATGAACAGGTCCAACAAAAAAATAGCGACTGCAACTATTAAGTGTATAGTGACAGTCGCTATTATTGTATAGAAAGGTGCAACCCTATAGTTCTACGAATACTTACGGATATTACACCCTATTTAATGAATATCCAATTCAGTGCATGTCGAACAATCAATCAATCGTCGGACCTTGTCCTGCTATCTTAGGCCAACCCGGGTTTTGGTAGATGACAGATGTTTCCAAGTCTGTCTTGTCACCAGAAGCTGTCTGACGGAATGCACTCTGCGGCAGCGGAGACAGGTAGTGAGCAGAAGTAAACTTGTAACCATCAAAAGCGGAGTTGTTTACTTTGCTAATCTGGTACGGACGGATGTAATTACTCTTACTGATGTGTTGGTCGGACATGTTTCCCTTACCACCCTGTACATCGACAATAACCAAGTTGTCACCGTCATCATTAGTCCAGGTGCCTTCGTAGATAGAGCCCCAATAACGCATACCTTCAATTTGATAGCCGTTCACCTGGTCGCAAGCTCTCCAACGCTTCAAGTCCATCCAGCGCATACCTTCACCAATGAATTCGTTACGACGTTCACGACGTACGTTATACAAAGTAGCGTCAATCAACTTACCGTGTGAATAGGCTCCGAAGTCACCTTCAGCTTCCTTGCTCATATCGGTTGCTGCAATGGTCTTGTTATAGTCTGGATTCACTTTCGCACGCGTACGCAGTGCTCTCCAATACTTGTCGGCTGTACCGTCTACTGCACCAGTCTTTTCAACACATGCTTCCATATAATTCAGCAACGCTTCAGTACCACGGAATATTATGCTACCAGTTGTACCTTTATGATGCAGCGTCTGCATGTAGTCATTGTAGTGTTTACCCTTCTTGATGGCATAACCTGTCACCATACGGGTTTCGCTGTTACCCTTTACTACCCATTCCAGGTCCACATAGTTGATGGTGCCGGCCGATGTGTAGTTTTCGATGTCACCATCTTTTTTTGTGAAGATTTGAATGCGAGAGTCACGATTCTGCAAAGTAGCAGAGATACCCTGTTTTTCCCAATCTTCCTGGTAACCTGAACCATTCGCATAGATAGGCAGACCATTGCGCATCAGGAATGAGTTTACCAGACCACGAGTCCAACCAGAACCACCACCATTATTCTGCAGCTGCATCTGGATGTTGTGAGTTACATTCTGTGATTCAATGTATTTACGCCACATCAATACTTCACTGTAATTATCCATGTCTTCATCGCAGAACATCGTATAATACGGATTCAAACTGGCAAAGGAAGCATTCATACCTTCCCGAGCATCAGTGTTTTTCACTAGGTTATCCACCAGTTTATCACCGATTACCTTAGCAGATTTCATGGCTTCGTCCAGGAAGAAATTGATTTCAGAATCAATATCGAAACCTTCTAGCAAGTTAGCATCACCAGCCCAGCCCGGTCCACCCGGAACGAAAGCTGTGCCTTTGTGGTGTTTCAACCACGTTCCTTCATACAAGGCCACGCGTGAACGGAGCAAGTAGGCTACGTCCCTGCTGATGCGGTTCTTTCCACCAGGAGCATCTTGTAGAAGATATTCAATAGCCTTATCCAAATCTTCGAGAATGAAACGGGCTACCTTATGGCTGGGCTGACGCTTAGAAGCCTCTACTAGAATTGATTCTTCATCAACCAGGCATGTTTTAATAATGGGACAGTCGCCAATGCTTTGCAACTTATCAAAATAAGCATAGGCACGCAACAGGTAAGCTTCACCGATGTAATGACGGATATTATCTTGAGAACCTGAGATCTTCCCAGCTTCGTTTTTAGGCAATACCTGATCTAAGAAAAAGTTACAATCACGGATTTGCCAGAAATTCCAGGCACTGCCTCGTTGGTCATCTCGCGTGACTTCAGGGACTTTCCATTCACCAGGTACCCAACGAGATGAATAGTTCGTAGCTGCTTGGTTATCAGTTCCATTATCATATCCAAACGTACTGATACCATAGCTACCCGGAGCAATGCTAGTAAAGAAATTATAGAGGTTGATGGTATAAGAAGCCAAATCTGCTTCTTGCTCAAAGTAAACATTCGGAGTGATTGAACTTTCCGGTTCCCGATCCAGAAAATCGTTGCAGGAAGAGAAGCCAACCAATGCTACACTCAGCAAGCAAATATTTAAGTATTTCAGTTTCATAATTCGTAGTTGTTAGAAGGTTACACTTAATCCCAAAGATACAGACTTGGACAGCGGATAGGTCTTACCTAATTGACCATCACCATAGCCGGCACCAATCAGTTCCGGGTCAGCAATGTCTGTAAAATTGGTAATAGTTAGCAGATTTTCAGCTGAAACAAAGAGACGCAAGTTCTGTACATAGAACTTTTCAGTCAAGAACTTCGGCAAGGTATATCCCAGTGTTACATTCTTCAGACGGCAGTATGCTGCATTCTGCAGGTAACGGGTCTGAGTCGCCGTATTACGGCCACCGGCCCAGTCGGGACGCGGATAGTAACCGCCTGTATTTTCAGGACTCCAGTAATCATTGTGTTCAGTGAAGCCCAGTGCCTGCCACTTACCGGTACCTGTAGCACCCCAGAAAGTAGCACTGCCAGCCATGTAGTCGCGTTTCAATGTACCCTGGAAGAAGACCTTCAGGTCGAAGCCTTTCCAAGCGGCATCCAGATTCAATCCAAAGTTGTACCGCGGAGTGGCGTTACCGATAACGCGTAAGTCACCGTGGTCGGCCAACGTGTTTTGACCTTTATCTACTTTACCGTCACCATTTAGGTCGGCATACATGATATCACCGGCTGTCCAGTTGCTACCCAAAGCGCTTTGGTCTGTATCGGCCAAGTGAGCATTCATTTCCTCTTGTGTATTGGCGATACCAACGGTTGTATAACCCCAAATGTCACCTAAGAGAGCACCATCGTAGTAAGTATGCAAGCTCTTCGACGGGTTCGGGTATTTATCGATAGATACCTTGTTATCGCTCAATGTCAATGAAGCGCCATAGCTGAAATCCTTGATTTGGTCACGCCAACTGATCTGCAAGTCCCAACCCTTGGAAGTCATATCCAGGTTGTTTACTTTCGGTTCGGCAGCTCCCAACACATCGGGCAATTCCTGAGCCGGACCTACCATGTCGTAAGTTTCACGCTGGAAGTAACCGAACGAACCGGTCAAGCGGTTATTGAAGGCACCCCAGTCCAAACCAATTTCCCAAGTACGGCTACGTTCCCAAGTCAGCAAGGCTGAAATCAAACTCGGTTGCCCCGCTGTGTTTGGCTTTTTATTGTCTACCAACCAGTTTCCATGATTGGGTCTATAATCTATCGTTGAATAGAAAGGATACCAGTTGTCGGTATTTTGGTTACCCAGTTCACCCCAAGAAGCACGTAATTTCAAAGTATTGACGATATCCGAGAAATCTTCCCAAAAAGCTTCCTGAGCAATGTTCCAACCGGCCGAGAATGAGGGAAACCAGTTCCAACGGTTTTCACGCAAGAAACGAGAAGATCCGTCGTAACGGATATTGGCTTCGAACAGGTAACGTCCCTTGTAGTCATAGTTCAAACGACCAAAGAAACCGGCAGTAGTCCAGGTATTGTAGGCACCACCTACAGTCGGATTAGAACTGGTAGTATCCAAAGTAGGCAGATTAGCAATGATACCAAACTGTTGTGCAACCATATCACGAGTACGATACCATTCACTTTGGAAACCGGCCATCAGTTTGAAATTGTGATCAGCAAACGAACGGCTATATTCGGCAAAAATATTTGGATTAAAATAGTTACTCTTGCTATTATATTCCTTTACAGCCGAGTTGGCATTAAAATCCACGTATGGTACATTGTCGGCATTGTAACCGTAAGTAGTACGCCAGTCTGTGTGATTGTTAGCATTGTTGATACGGTAGTTCAATTCCGCATTAACGACCAGTCCTTTCAACGGAGTGAGACGGAAAGCCAATTGTTGGGCAAGGACGTCTTTCTGGGAAATATACATACCACCATTCTCCAACCTTTCGATATAAGATTCAGGAACATAGTGACCATTCGGGTCGATGGTCGGAATAATCGGCCAATAACGGCACATGTTGTGGTAGAATTCATCGGTACCGTTTACCATCACGCTCGGAGCCTCGTAGTCTATACGAGTGAAGCGAGCGCTGTAGGTCATCTTCAGCCATTTGGTTAAATCGGCAGTGATTTTGGCAGTTACAGCATAACGCTGCTGATTATCTTCACCATGACGCAGGATACCGTTTTGATCCAGGTAGTTGGCAGAGAAGTAGTATTTCATCTTCTCCGAACCACCGTTGATACTCAAGGTGTGTTCCTGTGAGAAACTGTTGCCGAAGTGTTCCTTCAGCCAGTCGGTATTGGCAATCGGTAGCAAGTCGTTGGCATCCCATACTTCCCAACGGTTATTGCTATTCCTAAACATGGTCTGCATGGTCGGATCGCTCTGGGCTGCCTTGATATCGGCCAGTTTCTTTTCAGAGAACCAGACACCATTTCCCGAGTTGACACTAGCCGTATTCATATACTGGGCCCAAGTGTAAGAGTCCATCATTTCGGGCATGTTCAACGGAGAGTTGAAACGGAAACTGTTGTTGTAGTTGATAACCGTTTTACCTTCCTTACCACTCTTGGTCGTTACCAGGATAACACCACCCGAAGCACGAGAACCGTAGATAGAAGAAGCAGAAGCATCCTTCAACACAGAGATGTTTTCGATGTCCTGCGGATTCAAGGAATTCAAGTCACCTTCCATACCATCAATCAACACCAACGGAGATACTGAAGAACCAGCACCGATGGTACCTGTACCACGGATATTGATGTTCTTGCTAGAGTTCAACGTACCCCCACTGGATGGAGTCGAGAAGTTCATACCGGCTACAGTACCTTGCAACGCATCTACCACCGAGTTCACCGGACGTGAAGCCAACTCCTTAGCACCTACGGTAGATACAGCACCGGTCAGGTTTACCTTCTTCTGTGTACCGAAACCTACTACCACAACTTCTTCCAAAGTTTGGGTATCGTCCTTTAAAATTACGTTCAACGGCTGACCAGTCCATTGCACCTCTTGGGTGACATACCCCACAAAAGAAATTTGCAGAATATCCCCTTTTTTCACATTAGACAACGAGAACTTTCCGTCCATGTCCGTAATGACCCCATTGGAAGTTCCTTTCACTAAAACAGAAGCACCGATAACGGGCCCCATTGCATCATTCACCACACCAGTACATGTACCTTCTTGTTGTGTGGCATAAATGCCAGCAGCATCTGCATACGAAGCTGCACATACACTTTCCACGGCACCTGAGCCGAGTAAAGTAAGTAACAAACAGATTGATTTTACTTGCATAAGCATATCAATTTTGATTAGATAAACGTCTATATTCCTCCCTACACAATCAATACACCCCCTCTTAATTATCACCGCCATCTCTCTCTAATTAATAAGGACTTTCAATCGGTCATCAGAGAAATAGAACTGAAGAACAAAAATAGAAATTTTTAAATAAAAAAACACTATTTTATAGAAAAAATATTATTGAATCGTTAGAAAAATAAAATATTACATTCGTTTTAATAATACAATAATCATTTTATCAGTACTGCCTCAGTAAAAAACACATATAGAAACCGCAAAAGAGAGGCCTACACACTTTCAGACAATAACATTTCCTTATCAACGTATTCCATCTACCTCAAAATGACGGTACGCATCTTGATTGACTAAAGCGTAAAATTTATAAAAAATTATATTTTTATCTTATTCCTTTGTTAACAAACTTTCTAGTTCCTCGGCGCTCAAACGAAGATAAAACTGACCGCGATAAGCGACAGAAATGCCCCCTGTTTCTTCCGACACAATGATGGCATGAGCATCCGACTCCTGCGAGATGCCCATAGCTGCCCGATGACGCAACCCCAACTCCTTAGGAATGTTTAAATCATGTGATACCGGCAGAATACATCCGGCTGCTTTTATCCGCTTCTTACTGATAACCATGGCTCCATCGTGAAGAGGACTGTTTTTAAAAAAGATATTTTCAATCAGCCGCTGGTTAATAGAAGCATCGATTACTTCACCAGTACGAACCACCTCATCCAAAGGCACATTGTGCTCTATGACTATCAAGGCACCGACTTTCTGCTTGCCCATGCTCAGACAAGCCATCACTACCGGCAGGACATCATCATGCTTCAATGTCTCTTTCTTACCGCCGTTGAACAGTCTGGAAAGCAGATTAAAATGACGATGCGACCCCAACGTCAGCAGGAAGCGACGAATTTCATCTTGAAAAAGAACAATCAAGGCAATGACCCCCACACTCATCAATGTATCGAAAATAGAACCCAACAGTTTCATTTCCAACACTTGGGTAACAACCAACCAAATCATGATAAAGACAAGAATACCGGTAAACACCTTAATAGAGCCGGAAGCTTTCATCAACTTGTAAATGTAGTACAACAGCAAAGCGACCAGCAAGATGTCGATAAAGTCTTTTATACCATATTCCAGAAACATATCACTTCTTCTTTAATGTCCTATCTTGTATCCTATCTTATATATTATATGTATAGTGCTTAATCTTTTCCGTCATTCGCACCGCTTCCACCGCTTCACGCACATCATGCACCCGAAGGATATGAGCCCCTTTCATCAGAGCCACAGTATCGAGCACAGTCGTACCATTCAACGAATCCTGCGGTGTGCCTCCCAGCAGTTTATATATCATGGATTTACGAGACACTCCTACTAGCAAAGGCAGTTCAAATACGGAGAATTCATCCAAATGAGCCATGAGTTCATAATTATGCTCCAGTGTCTTGCCGAAACCAAAGCCGGGATCAAGGATGATATCTTTCACTCCCAAATCGCGCAACTGCTGCACCTTTGCAGCGAAATACAGAAAAACCTCCTTTATCAAGTTGTCATAATGAGGTTCATTCTGCATGTTCTGCGGAGTGCCTTGCATATGCATCATGATATAAGGTACCCCCAACTCAGCCACAGTAACAAACATACGCTTGTCCATTTCGCCAGCGGATATATCATTGATTATCGCCACACCATACTCTTTCACACACTGCTCAGCCACATCTGCCCGAAAAGTATCGACGGAAATCACAGCATCCGGATGATTTCGGTTCAAGATTTCCAGCCCGGTACGCAAACGGTTCATTTCTTCCTCCGCTGAAATATGCTCGGCATTGGGACGGGAAGAATAAGCGCCTATATCAATAATAGAAGCACCTTCGTCTATGATTTGCTGTGCACGATTCGCTATATCCTTTTCGGTCTGCATGCGACTGTCAGAGTAAAAAGAATCGGGGGTTACATTCAAAATACCCATTACCTGGGGAGTAGATAAATCGAGCAACTGCCCTTTTACATTCATATAAATTGGAGAAACAGATTTCATCATTCGTAACATTCCTTAAAGATTGATGCAAATGTAGAGAAATATTCCGAAAGATTCGCCTATCTTTGCGACGTTTTAAATAAAAGTTTAAGTTATGAAACTTTCTACTCTTTATACTTTGTTCCAAAAGTGTCATTCAGTTACGACCGACAGTCGGAATTGCCCAGCCGGTTCTTTGTTTATCGCGCTGAAAGGAGCATCCTTCAACGGGAATGCATTCGCCGAAAAGGCTCTACAAGCGGGATGCGCCTATGTTCTAGTGGACGAATCCGGCTATATGAAAGAAGATGACCCACGTTATATATTGGTAGACGACTGTCTGCACACGCTCCAAGAGTTGGCTCATTATCATCGCCAGCAACTCGGCACACGCATCATCGGCATCACAGGCACCAATGGGAAAACAACAACCAAAGAATTGATTTCAGCAGTGCTTTGCACCACCTACCACACACTCTTTACCCAAGGCAATCTCAACAACCACATCGGAGTACCTACCACACTGCTCCATCTCACACCAGAACATGAACTGGCCGTAGTAGAAATGGGAGCAAACCACCCGGGAGAGATAAAGTTTCTTTGCGGAATTGCCGAACCCGACTTTGGTATCATCACCAACGTAGGCAAAGCCCACCTCGAAGGATTCGGCTCAATGGAAGGAGTCATCCGCACCAAAGGAGAGCTGTATGACTTCCTGCGCAACAAGGGAGAATGTACGGTGTTTATCCACCAAGACAATCCCTATCTGAAAGAGATGGCTCACGGACTCAAACAAATAACCTATGGCAGCGGAGAAGAGGTATGTATCAACGGGCACATTACAGACAATTCTCCATACCTCTCCTTCGAATGGAAAGAAGGAAAAGAGGGAGAAGTTCATCAAATTCGTACCCAACTCATCGGAGAATACAACTTTCCCAATGCATTGGCAGCCGTCACTATCGGACGCTTCTTCGGAGTGAAGCCTTCGCTCATCGACAAAGCCCTGACGGAGTATGTGCCTCAGAACAACCGTTCGCAGCTGAAACAGACCGATAACAACACTCTAATTATTGATGCTTATAATGCCAACCCTACCAGCATGATGGCGGCTCTACAAAACTTCAGCCACATGAATGCACCACACAAAATGCTTCTTTTAGGCGACATGAGAGAACTGGGAAGTGAAAGCAAAGCCGAACACCAGAAAATAGTAGACTTTATCAAAGCCAATGATTTTGAGAAAGTGTGGCTGGTCGGCGAACAGTTTGCTTCTACTCAACCTACCTTCCAAACCTTTGCCAACGTCCAAGAAGTGATTCAGGAACTGACTTCCAACAAGCCTCAAGGATATACCATACTGATTAAGGGGTCCAACGGAATCAAACTGAGTACAGTGACAGACTACTTATAGGGATGTTATATAAATTAAGCGTTTGATTTACAGTATTTTTCTTCGTTATATCCACAAAAATTAGTATCTCTATAGTAGAAAAAAGGTAAAATTATGCATAAACCTACTATATATCGCAAGCCGATGGGTGAAAACCTGTTTGAAGAAGAGTTTACGAAGGAAGCACTTTCCAAGATGGGTAATCCTCTTGAAAAGCTATCTTCATTGATAGACTTTGAAATATTCCGTCCTATTCTTGAAGAAGTACTTGTCAAGAAAGATTGTAAATCTCTTGCGGGTCGTCCTCAAATAGATGTTGTGCTTAGAATAGGATAGATTATGATCTCTTATTAAGAGAAGCTAGTGATTCAAAATTAAAAGTGTCACGCTGTCACGGATTGTCACGCGCGAAAGTTGCAAAACATTCGGCTCTCAATTACGCTTTTTTTCTTTGTTCATCAGCCTCCAGACAGCTTTCTGGTATTTCAGTTTGGCAAGCATTTCATCATCCGGATTGTCAGTCTTGGCCGTCATAGTCCGTACGCTCGGGGCCTCAGGGAACCGGCTTTTCACAATGTCATCCACCAGGTATCCGCAAAGTCCGGAAGCCGGTTCTGTAAACAAGAAGCCTTGAAACATCAGATTGATGTAGTCTGCATTTTCGCAGAGATAGGCTTTGTATTTTCGGTATGCCTCCAGCTTCATGTAATCCTCTGCACGGCTGCTGAATTGCGCCTGGGTCATCTCTTCGTGCAAGGACGTTTCTAGCTTGTTGTAAGTGATGGTGTCTAAATTTCCCCACCAGTAATGCTCTTCGGGGTTAGACAACATGTCTATCCATTCGGCCGTTTCCAGGTAGTCCGTTGCAAACAAGGCAGAGTCGGCTTTTTCTCTGGATGAATAATAGGCCGAATCTTTCTCCCATCCTTTAAACAGACTCTCAATGGAATCTATTTTCTCTTTTCTGATTTTCGCGTATATGCTTTTTAAATCAGAACCTTGAGGTGCGGAAATTTGAAAAAATCCGCTTTCGATTTTGGCATTCACCCTCGGAGCAGTGATGACCGAGTCGTCGAGTACAAATGCAATCTGCCGGCCGATGGCCTTTTCTGTTTCTTTGGCCCATTTTCTGAGTTTATGCTTACTGACCTGGCCCACGATAACGTACGTTCCTCGTCCGTCGGAATCCATTCGGAGCGCAACAAAATCCTTTACCGCCACAATCGGTTCTTTTGCAAGGCTGTCTTTGGGCTGTGGCAGGAGGTGATACCATCCGTTCTCACGGTGCACTTTGTGTGCTTGGTTGCACGAAGCAAAACACACAATTAAAAGAAATAATCCGAATAAATACTTCATTTTTTCTACTGTTTTTGTTCTGTTATGGATGGGTTATTCACCTTTCATCATTTGTATACTAATCTGCTTCCTGGATTGGATATTCTGCTTCTGAGTAATGTAGCCTGCTTTGGAGAAAAGCAACCACTCATTTTCATGTGCTGTGATAGCATAGTTCCCGTCCTTGTCAGTATAAATCTCCTGTTGTGAAAAAGAAGACTGTACGCGCACGCCATCCACAGGAGTGGCTTGCACATCGCGCACGCAACCTTTGATTTCAATCATCTTGCCATTTACCTGTTGCATCTCCCGTTTCATAGCATCCGAAAACTGAGATGACATGGATGCCGGTTCTCCCACTTTGATGCGGATGCGGCTAGCTATGTTGTTTGAAGAACTACCCACTTGCAATTCAAACGTGCCGGGCTCCAAAAACTTCTTTCCTTGATTATCCGTCAAGAACAATTCGCTTACAGGAATGGCAAGTTGAACTCTCTCCGATTCACCGGGACGCAAACCTACTTTTGTAAAGGCTTTCAATTGTTTAACAGGAGTCATAATTGAACTCACTATATCATGCACATATACCTGTACTACTTCTTTACCTTCCCTTTCCCCGGTATTTTTCAGTTGTACGGAGATGTGTATGGTATCATAGGGATGATATTGCTGTTTATCCACTGCTATCTTTTCGAAATCAAAGGTCGTATAGCTCAATCCGTGGCCAAATACCCACAAAGGATCTGGGCTGGAGAATACATAGTCACGTCCCGGGTTTTCATAAGACCCCGGCTCCTTGTAATATCCTTTATCGGTGGATAAATGATTGTAATACACGGGAAGGTGTCCTGTACTTTGCGGGAAAGAAAAAGACGTTTTGCCCGAAGGATTGACATTGCCAAACAAGATGTCGGCAATCGACGTACCTGCCTGCTCGCCCGCATACCATTGTGCCAACACAGCCGGTATCTTTTCCTTTACATCAGGAATTGCAAAAGGTTTACCGGCCACTAAAACTACCACCACCGGTTTGCCTGTAGCTTGTACCGCACGTATCAATTCGTTTTGGGCACCCGTCAGTGAGATATCACTTAAATCGATTCCTTCTCCACTGGTAGAAGGCTCTGCGCTGTGACGCACAAAAGCTGTACTGGAACTACCCACAAAAACAATGGCTACATCACTTTGCTGAGCAGCTTGCACCGCTTCGTCAATGCCCGAAGTATCTAATGAAGCAATGGAGCAGCCTTTGGCGTAATTCACTTTCACCCTTTTGCCTACCAGCTTCTGAATGCCCTGCAAAGGAGTCACACCCTCTTTTTTGCTTTTACTCCAAGTATAGTCGCCAAATTGTACACCATCTGCATTCGGACCAATCACGGCAACAGAACGGAGTTTCTTTACATCCAAGGGTAACAGTTGATTCTCATTTTTGAGCAATACGGTTGATTCATCAGCAATGCGTTTCGACAAAGCAATGCTTTCATCGGTATGAACGGGAATCCGGTAAGGGGCCTTTTCCTGATAGGGGTCTTCAAACAGACCCAATTCGAATTTGGCACGTAAAACCCTTCGCACAGCCTGATTGATATACTTCACATCAAATTCACCCGAAAGAACCTTTTCTTCTAAAGCCAGGAAGCAAGCACTGGAGGCTTCTACATCCAACCCTGCTTTCATGACTTGAGAAGCTGCTTCGTATGAATCGGCTGCTGTCTTGTGAAAATGAATCAGCATATCGATTACGCCCCAATCAGAATATACATAACCACGAAAACCAAATGTATTTCTAAGAATTTCTGTCAACATGAAATAGGAAGCGGAATTTGGCTCACGGTTCCATGCGTTATAGCTGGACATCACAGCCATAATGCCTGTTTCCTTACAGACCGTTTCAAAAGGCTTTAAATAAATGTCAAATAAATCACGTACCCCACATTCTACTGATGCCAGGTTGATTCCTCCTAAGGGATTTCCGTGAGGACCGTAATGTTTCAGCATCGGCGAAATGCCCTGCTCCAGGTAGCCTTTTACCTCGGCCACTGCCATGCGTGAACAGAGGAAAGGATCTTCACCAAAAGACTCTTCCACGCGCCCCCAACGTAAATCACGAACCACATCAATGCAAGGAGCCAGAACCTGTTTTACCCCCATCGTGTTCAATTCGCCTGAAATCTGACGGGTCTTTTCATAGGCTAGATTCACGTTGAACGTACTGCCTATGGCTATGTTCTGCGGGTAAATGGTAGCTCCATCCTGTACCACTCCATGTAGTGATTCGGCTACTGAAAAACCCGGAATACCCAAGCGGGTCTGTTCCACTAAGTATGTCTGGATTTCACGAAAAGCCTTCCGCGTATTCGTGGCCGTTAAAGGAAAACCTTCAAAAAAGCCATAGCCTCCAAACTCACACATCCGGGCCAACTTCTCCTTATTCAACTGCTGTCCGTCGAATATATCCCATGAATGTAAATGACGGATTTGAGCTATTTTTTCTTTTAATGTCATTCGCTGCAGCAAATCATTCACCCGTACCTCGGTGGGTAACAACGGGTTTTTATAAGGAAGAGCGTGCTGAGCCTGTAAAGTTGACAGACTGCAGATGAACCCAATTATCCAAATGAAACAGTTTTTCATACTATTTTCTACTTTTACTTTTTTCACCGAATGTCGTTTGGGTACTTATTCCTTTTGAAACGCATCGGTACCTTGCTCTAAATTTCTGTATCTCACCTTGTTTTGATGCAAATATAATTTTTCTAAATGATTTCTCCAAATTTCAGTTGCCTTTTTGAAAGGATATATGTATGAAATGGAAAAGAATTTTTAGAGAACGTTGTGTGCAGCTTATTTCCCAATTCTAATATGCTGAATATAAGCGTGATATGG
>AMCI01000485.1_pt1 | contig 16968 bp, 17 predicted proteins | sample 419838 | NCBI WGS metagenome assembly AMCI01 (sample SAMN01090643, study PRJNA158313) | gut metagenome
TCTCTTTTCTTTCTTCCCTTTTGCTTCTTGTCGGCCTTCGTTTTCCGCCGGCTTCAATTTTCTGCCGATCTCCGTCTTTTTTTGTCCTCCGTTTTCTGCTGGTATCTATCCGGCCTTTTATTCTTTGATTTCTTCAAAATCTACATATTCGCCGTCGTCTTTGGTGAATATCTTTTTCTGTTTTTTGCCTGTAGCAGGGTTGATGTAGCTATTTTCATCGTCCGTAGAAGAGTAACTGCTCCAAGAAGAATCGTCGCTATCCTGGAAAGAATAGTCGTTGTCTGATGAATAAGAAGTGTTCTCTTGTTGGTAGTCGGCTGTCTTTTCTTTTGTAGTGTGTTTGTATTCAGAAGCATGGGAACCAAAAGTGAACCGGCGTCCGATGTCGAAAATACTTTTTATAATAAACCTTACAAAGAAAAGGAAGATAAAACCAATAACAATCAGTATGATAAAGATACTAAATAATAAATGCATAAGCAAAATGGACTTTGTTTATAAAATTGTTATCTCTGTATAATTCAATAGTACAACAAACGTGCCAAAATATTTTTTACTTCTTCTTCCTTGTTAAAACTGACAATAAGATATACCATATAATGATAGCTGCAAAACTGCTCACTCCTAAAAAGGTCAGGAAAGGAATGCATACAATCAGAAACAGAAAACTGATTTGGTTGTCTTTCCATGACAGGTTTTTGAATTTGAGTGAGAACATGGGTATTTCTGAAACCAGTAGCCAAGAGAACAGACATACCAGTATAAGTAGGTACAGCGGATGACAGTTGTCGGACACCAGCCATGAATGGCATCCAGTCACGAGTGAACCCCAAAACAAGGCATTGGCCGGAACAGGTAGGCCGATGAACGAGGAGGTCTGCCGAGTATCGTTGTTGAACTTAGCCAGCCGCAGAGCTGAAAAGACAGAAATCAAGAAAGCGGCATAAGGCAGATAGGCCGACAGGGTTGCCATGCTTGCCGGATAGTGCATTTCCTTCATGAGGGAAAATACGATGACAGAAGGTGCAAATCCGAAACTGACATCATCGGCCAATGAATCCAAATCCTTTCCAATGACGGAATAGGCATGAAGCGAGCGGGCCAGCAGCCCGTCGAAGAAGTCGAATACGGCACTTAGAACGATAAACAACAGTGCCAGCTTGTATTCTGAGTGAAAAGCCATGACACTGGCCACGCATCCTGAAAAAAGATTCAGGCAGGTTACCGCATTGGGAATATGTTTTGTTACACAGTTTGCCATTATGACAGCGTTATTTAAGTTTGGCGATAACTGTTTGGTTACCGGTTGTTAATTGGCCCATGCTCACACAGACTTCTGTGCCGATGGGCAGATACACGTCTACACGGGAACCGAACTTGATAAATCCCATGTGCTCGTCAATGTAGCATTCTTCACCTACCTCTGCATACGTAACGATACGGCGAGCCACAGCACCGGCTATTTGCCGGGTCAGCACTTCTACTCCTTCCGGAGTTTCGATGACTACCGTCGATCGTTCATTTTCCGTGCTGGCTTTCGGAAGCCAAGCTTTCATGAAATTACCGTTGTGATGGGTTACTTTCTTCACGGTTCCGTCTACGGGATACCAGTTGGCATGCACATTGACGATGCTCATGAAAATGGAAATCATCAGTCTGCGGTCGTGGAAATATTCGTTTTCGTCCACTTCTTCAATGACTACGATTTTGCCGTCAGCCGGTGCTACGACAATTTTCTCGGTATCCTTTCCGAAAAGACGGATGGGGCAGCGGAAAAAATTAATCATCAGCAGATAGACGGCCGCGCTGATTACACCGACCACATAGAAAGGAATTTTACAATCGATTCCCCAATATAAGGCGGCATTGATTAAAAGTAGAAGACAAAAACTTGCACATAAAATATGTGTTCCTTCGCGATGTATTCGTATTTTTTTTAGTTTCTTTAGTCGACCCATGAATGCTATCTAATAAACTTTCTAAATTAATTATGTCTGCAAAAATATATTTAATTTGAAATATCAGCAAGTAATTTGGCATAGAAATGCATGTGTTGATAACTTTTTGAGTGATATTTTTGTTTATCGTCGCAGAGATAGTATTTTTATGCCCTCATTTAAATTCATTGATTAGTTAGTATGCAGGATTTCGTTCATTTACATGTTCACACCCAATATTCGCTGTTGGATGGACAGGCTAGTGTGGCTCGTTTGGTCGACAAGGCGATAAAAAACGGGATGAAAGGCATTGCTGTGACCGATCACGGAAATATGTTCGGTATTAAGGAATTCACCAATTATGTCAATAAGAAAAACGGGGGTACGAAGGGGGAGATCAAAGACCTTAAGAAGCGGATTGCCGATATGGAATCGGGAAAGATTGAATGTGAAAATATTGAACAGGAAATAGCTGATTGCAAGACCAAAATGGCTGAGGCTGAAAGCCGCTTGTTTAAGCCCATTATCGGATGTGAAATGTATGTGGCACATCGCACCATGGACTTGAAGGAGGGAAAATCTGACCAAAGCGGATATCACTTGGTAGTGTTGGCTAAAAACGAGAAGGGGTATCATAACCTCATTAAATTGGTATCTCATGCCTGGACGCGAGGCTACTATATGCGTCCCCGTACCGACCGCAGCGAACTGGAGAAGTATCACGAAGGACTTATTGTTAGCTCGGCTTGTCTGGGAGGGGAGGTTCCCAAGCGGATTACGGCCGGTCAGTTGGAAGAAGCTGAAGAGGTGGTGCAGTGGTATAAGAATCTTTTCGGTGATGACTATTATCTTGAGTTGCAGCGTCATAAGGCTACGGTGCCTCGCGCCAATCACGAAACTTACCCTTTGCAGCAGCATGTCAACAAGCATCTTATTGAGCTGGCTAAAAAATACGATGTCAAGCTAATCTGTACCAACGACGTGCATTTCGTGGATGAAGAGAATGCGGAAGCACACGACCGTCTCATCTGTCTGAGTACGGGTAAAGACTTGGATGACCCTACCCGCATGCTCTATACCAAGCAGGAGTGGATGAAGACTCGCGAGGAGATGAACGAGATCTTTGCCGATGTGCCCGAAGCGTTGAGCAATACGCTGGAGATTTTGAACAAAGTGGAGTTCTACTCCATTGATCACGCTCCTATCATGCCTACTTTTGCGATTCCCAAGGAGTTTGGCACGGAGGAGGAATATCGTGCCAAGTATACGGAAAAAGATTTGTATGATGAGTTCACGCAAGATGAGCATGGCAATGTGGTGTTGAGCGAAGAGGCCGGTCAGGCTAAAATCAAACGCTTGGGTGGGTATGATAAGCTGTATCGTATCAAACTGGAGGGCGACTATCTGGCTAAGCTGGCGTTTGACGGGGCCAAACGGATTTATGGCGAGCCGCTGAGCGAGGAGGTAATGGAGCGTATGAACTTTGAGCTCTATATCATGAAGACGATGGGTTTCCCGGGCTATTTCTTGATTGTGCAGGACTTTATCAATGCGGCCCGTAATGAATTGGGCGTTTCGGTGGGGCCCGGACGTGGTTCGGCAGCTGGATCGGCTGTGGCCTACTGTTTGGGTATTACGAAAATAGACCCTATCCAATATGACTTGCTGTTTGAGCGTTTCTTGAATCCCGACCGTATTTCTCTGCCGGATATTGATGTTGATTTCGATGACGACGGCCGGGGGGAAGTGCTCCGTTGGGTAACCAATAAGTACGGGCAGGAGAAGGTGGCGCACATTATTACCTATGGCACCATGGCCACGAAGTTGGCCATCAAGGATGTGGCGCGTGTCCAAAAGTTGCCGCTGTCTGAATCCGACCGCTTGTGCAAGCTCATTCCCGACAAAATTCCCGACAAGAAGATGAACTTGACTAATGCCATTGCATATGTGCCTGAATTGCAGGCTGCCGAAGTGTCTCCCGATCCTCTGTTGCGGGATACAATCAAGTATGCCAAGATGCTGGAAGGAAATGTGCGCGGCACCGGTGTGCATGCTTGTGGTACCATCATCTGCCGCGATGACATTACCGACTGGGTACCGGTGAGCACGGCTGAAGATAAGGAAACGGGCGAAAAAATGCTTGTTACGCAGTACGAAGGTTCGGTGATTGAAGATACCGGGTTGATTAAGATGGACTTCCTCGGATTGAAGACGCTTTCTATTATCAAGGAAGCTGTAGAGAATATTCGTTATAGCCGTGGAGTGGAGGTGGATGTCGATAGGATTGATATCGAAGATCCGGCTACTTATCAGCTCTATAGTGAAGGACGCACCGTCGGTACGTTCCAGTTTGAATCGGCAGGTATGCAGAAGTATCTACGTGAGCTTCAGCCAAGTACGTTTGAGGATTTGATTGCGATGAATGCGCTCTACCGTCCGGGACCGATGGATTATATCCCCGATTTTATCGACCGTAAGCACGGACGCAAGCCCATCGAGTATGATATTCCAGTGATGGAGAAATACTTGAAGGATACGTATGGCATTACAGTCTATCAGGAGCAGGTGATGCTTCTGTCGCGTTTGCTGGCTGACTTTACCCGCGGTGAATCGGATGCGCTTCGTAAGGCGATGGGTAAGAAGTTGCGTGATAAGTTGGACCAGATGAAGCCGAAGTTTATTTCGGGCGGGCAGAAGAACGGACATGACCCCAAGGTGCTTGAAAAAATTTGGGCTGACTGGGAAAAGTTTGCTTCGTATGCGTTCAATAAATCGCATGCCACTTGTTATTCGTGGGTAGCGTATCAGACGGCTTACTTGAAAGCCAATTATCCTTCGGAGTATATGGCGGCAGTGATGAGCCGGAGTTTGTCGAACATTACTGATATTACCAAATTGATGGATGAGTGTAAGGCGATGGGCATTCAGACACTCGGTCCGGATGTCAATGAAAGTAACTTGAAATTTACGGTCAACCACCAGGGGGATATCCGTTTCGGACTGGGTGCCGTGAAGGGGGTGGGTGAGGCTGCCGTGCAGAGCATAATTGAAGAACGGAGGAAGAACGGCCCATACAAAAGTATTTTTGATTTTGTGCAGCGCGTTAATCTGAATGCCTGCAATAGGAAAAATATGGAATGCCTCGCGCTGGCCGGTGGATTCGATGGCTTTACAGAATTGCGTCGGGAGCAGTTCTTTGCTCCCAATTCCAAAGGGGAGGTGTTCCTTGAAACGCTGATGCGTTATGGTAACCGTTATCAGGCTGATAAGATGGCTGCTGCCAATTCGCTGTTTGGCGGTGAGAATATGGTTGAAGTGGCTACCCCCGAAATACCACAGGATGTGGAGCAGTGGAGTGCTCTCGACCGTTTGAACAAGGAGCGTGATCTGGTGGGGATTTATTTGTCGGCTCATCCGCTGGATGAGTTCTCCATTGTGCTGGAACATGTCTGCAACACGCACATGAACGAGTTGGAAAACAAGGCGAGTCTGGCTGGGCGCGAAATCACGATGGGGGGCATTGTCTCCGGTGTGCGCCGCGGGGTCAGCAAGAACGGCAATCCTTATGGCATCGTCAAGATTGAGGATTATTCCGGTTCGGCCGAAATCCCCTTTTGGGGTAACGATTGGGTCACTTATCAGGGATATCTCAACGAGGGTACTTTCTTGTTTATCAAGGCGCGGTGTCAGCCCAAAAAGTGGCGGCAGGACGAATTGGAATTGAAGATTACGTCGATGGATCTCTTGCCTGATGTAAAGGAGCAACTGGTGCAGAAACTGACGATTCTCATTCCGCTTTCGGTGTTGAATTCTGAACTGGTGACGGAACTGGCTACACTGACCAAAGACCATCCGGGACATACGGAACTTTATTTTAGGGTGACTGATGATACCGACGTTAATCACTTGTCGGTCGATTTCATTTCCCGCCCAGTACAGCTTTCGGTGGGGCATGAGTTAATTACATTTTTAAAAGAGCATACAGAACTTGGATTTCATATAAATTGATTATATTTGTGGCGAGATTTTATGATGGAATTTCTATTTAAATCATCCCTATATAAGGTGTGGAATCATGGAAGGTATGATTGCTTTAAAAATATTGTTTTAACCATTTAATATAAAAAGAATATGGCTTTAGAAATTACAGATGGCAACTATAAGGAACTCCTGGCAGAAGGAAAACCTGTTGTTGTAGATTTTTGGGCTCCTTGGTGTGGCCCTTGCAAAATGGTAGCTCCTATCATGGAAGAATTGGCTGCTGAGTTTGAAGGACAGGTTATCATCGGCAAATGTGATGTGGATGACAACAGCGACCTTCCTGCTGAATATGGTATCCGCAACATTCCTACAGTGCTTTTTTTCAAAGACGGAAAAGTGGTAGATAAGCAAGTAGGTGCTGTAGGTAAACCTCAGTTTGTAGAAAAAGTAAAGAAACTTCTTTAATAGCAGAAAGCTATTTTTCGAAAAACAGCCTGCTTTTTTGAGTTTGTCTGTTTTCTTGAAAGCAGAAAGAAAAAACTTTTATATAAGAACGCTAACTTTTAATCTTTGAATAATCATGGGAATGGAAGACGATTTTTTATTGGAGGATGCCGATGATGAAAAGACCATCGAGTTTATTAAAGCTTATTTGCCTCAAGACTTGAAAGAGAAATTCTCGGATGATGAATTGTACTATTTTCTCGATTTGATTGACGAATATTATGCTGAAAGTGGTATTTTGGATGCTCAACCCGATGCTGATGGTTATGTCAGCGTTGACTTGGATGAGATCGTAAAATACATTGTAAAAGAAGCCAAGCACGATGAGCAGGGAGAATATGATCCGGAAGAAGTGCTTTTTGTGGTTCAAGGCGAGATGGAATACGGCAATTCTTTAGGTCAGGTAGACTAAGCGTTTTCCAATTCATGTCAACTAAAAACAACCCTTGTTACTGCTTGCAGTAGCAGGGGTTTGTTTTTACTTCGTTTTCCCGATTCTTTATTGGAAATTATTCTGATTTTTGGGTTTTCTATCGGAAATTATTCTTTTTGGGGGGGCTATTGGAACGACTCCTTTCTCAATTTCTTTATTGAAATCTGCTCGGAAGGCTGAGTGTAAAATCAAAAGTGTAGCGTAACGCCTCGTAATGGAATATCTGTAATGTAACGCTCTGTAATGGCAATGCAATAGGTTAGAGTTCCTCCAATGCATAGTACTGATAGTCGCGTACAAGAGTTTGCAGAAACTGTTCCCCGCTGCTTTCGCGGGGAGTAACGGCTAGCAGTGTCTGTACTTTTTGGGCTAGGTCGGCCACCCGCCTGGCTCTCTTTTTTTTGTTTGATTCGAGGGTGCGGGTGATGACATGGATCTGTTCCAGTGAGAGGTCGGCAGCTTGGGGATACACCGGTTGGTAATCTTTTGTCAGGTAATCGAATTCATCCAGGCTGACATGTATCTTGTGGTAGTTCTTTTCTTTAATTACCATGGTGCCGGCTGTCAGGTCGCCCAGCCGCTGGCTGTTGTGGGTCATCAAGACAGCCACCAGTCCCAGTCCGCCAGTCAGTGGTCCGTCAATGAGGAAGAGTAGCCAGCGTAGCAGGTAGGCGCTCATCGTGGGGGTGGAACCGTCGGTCTTTACTACCCGTATGTTCATGATTTTCTTGCCGATGCTTTGTCCGTGGTTGAATACTTCCCACAGCAACGAGTAGCATAGTACTGGCAGATACACGGAGGCCAGCAATAGCAAGCCTCGTATGCCGGAGGGGATTTCTAGCGCATCGACGATAAAGACCGAGACAGAATAGATATAGAGTACTTGCATGAAAAAGTCGATGGCAAGAGCCAGGATTCGGGTTCCGATGCTGGCGGGTGTCTGGCTGATGTGGACAAACTGCCCGGTGATGATGGTAGATTCTGACATGCGGCGTTAAACAAATGTGTTATTTCATTGCAAATATATCATAAATCTCTTATTTTTGCTTTTAAAACCGGACAAATCTTGCCTTATGCATGGGGGAATTCCTGATGTTTGTTTGGGATTCGAGACTTGTTCTATCTTCCGAGAAAGTATGAAAGAAGTAACGTTTGTTCGTCAGAATATAGAAAAATGGAGAGAGACCGAGCAGGTGGTGGAACACGCAGCCCGTGTGTCGCCCGACCGGCTGGCAGACGTTTACATGGATCTTACGGCCGATTTGGCTTTTGCGCAGACACATTTTCCGCAGTCGCGCATCACGATTTATCTCAATAATCTGGCTTCTGCTTTGCATCGGGCTATTTACCGCAACAAGCGGGAAAAGTGGGGGCGTATTCTTACCTTTTGGACGCAGGAAGTGCCTGATGTGATGTACGAAGCGCGGCGAGAATTACTGGTTTCTTTCCTTATATTCGTGGTTAGTGCCTTGATTGGCGTATTGTCGGCGGCCCACGATGTGGAGTTTGTGCGGTTGATTTTGGGCAATAGCTATGTGGACATGACCTTGGACAATATAGCCAACGGCCGACCGATGGGGGTGTATGCTTCTTCTTCCGAACTGCCCATGTTTCTGGGGATTACGTTCAATAATGTGATGGTGTCATTTAACTGCTTTGTCATGGGGTTGCTAACTAGTTTTGGCACTGGGTATATGCTGTTTAATAACGGTATTATGATAGGTGCTTTTCAGACATTCTTTTATCAGCAGGGTTTGCTGTGGGAGTCTATTCTGGCTGTTTGGCTGCATGGTACACTGGAAATTAGTGCCATCATCATTGCTGGAGCAGCCGGATTGGCTTTGGGCAACGGGTGGCTTTTCCCCGGCACCTATACCCGGATGGAGTCTTTTAGGCAGGGAGCTCGCAGAGGATTGAAAATAGTGGTCGGCACGGTGCCTGTATTTGTGGTAGCTGGGTTTATAGAAGGTTTTTTCACCCGTCATGTGGAGTGGCCTGATGCCGTGAGGTTGCTGTTCATTCTCGCTTCATTGTCGTTTGTGGTGTTCTACTATCTTTATCTTCCTAAGCGGCGGCATGTTAGATTGAATAGTCCGACTCAAAGCGGCTGAACGAATTTAGCGTACTTGTGTAGGCTTTAAATAACAGTAGTGTTGAATAGTAACTAGTTGAAACGGGATTTATTAACTTTAAAATCTCACCATATGGAAACTTTGAAACCGAAAATTAAGATGTTTGTGAAGCGCTCTTTTGGAGAAAGAATGGACGCTTCGTTTGATTTTATTAAAGAAAACTGGAAGCCGTTTCTGATGTATTGCGCCTATTTGCTGCTTCCGCTTTGTTTTATTCAGGGATTGGCATTGAACGGGATGGTAAAAGCCATGACAACGATGGCTGCATTGGAAGTGCTTGAAACCCATGGAATGGCCGGAACGCTTTATGAGAATGGAGTGCTGTCTTTGTTGTCTTATTTGGGCCTGGCGGTGATATCGCTTATGGTCAGTTTGCTTTATATCTCGTTGGTGTTTGCACTGTTGAAACTCTACAACGATCGCGAAGAACGGCTGCAGGGTATCACGCTGAATCTTCTCAAGCCAGTGTTGCTGCACAATGCCAAGCGATTGCTTTTTCTGGGGTTTTCCTTTTTCATCGTTGGTTTTGTATGGGTTATCTTCCTGGCGTTTTTGTTAGTGCTCACTCCTTACACCCTATTGGTTACGCTGCCGCTGTCAATTGCTTTGTTGGTGCCGTTGGCAATGACGCTTCCGGTTTATCTGTTTGAACCCATATCGCTGTGGGCTGCTTATAAGAAAGCCTTTCGATTGGGCTTAGCCACCTGGGGAGGGACTTTCTTGATACTGCTGCTTATGGGACTTATAGCTACTGTGTTGCAGGGGGTTGTTGCTCTTCCGTGGTATGTGATTTCGATGGTCCGGGTCCTGTTTGTGGAGAGCGACAGTGGATCGCTACCTTCTCCTTTTGTTCTCAACTCGGTGCAGTATCTCTTTTCGGTGCTGATGTTGTTTGGTTCTTACCTGGCTTCTGTCTTTAATTGGGTGGGACTGACTTACCAGTATGGGCATGCTTCCGAGGTAGTGGACAGCATTTCAGTGGAAAATGATATTAACAATTTTGATAAATTATAGTGTGAGGGGCAGGCAATTGCCTCCGTTGAGACTGCATCATGATTCCTTCTCCTATTGATACATTGAGGGCGGACACGGCTCAAATTGCTCTTTGGCTGTCCGACCCCTGCTTCCAGTATAACCGCGAACTGGTCCGTTCTGAAGATACGTTCTGGGACTGGTTACTGAAGCTGGTGGGGGAGTGGTTGAACCGTCTTTTCGACAGCCAGACAGCGGAAGTATATACCGAACGTTTTTTGATGGTCGTGGCGGTGGGCTTCTTTCTGTTTATTTTCTGGCTGGTGTACCGTCATCGCTTGCGCCTGTTTGTACGATCGTCGAAAGAGATAATGGCATATGAAGTGGAGGAGGATACCATCTATGGGGTGGATTTTGATTTAGCCATTCAGCAGGCTTTCGAGCGGTCGGACTATCGGGAGGCGGTGCGGCTGCTCTATTTGCAGACGCTGAAACTGCTGTCGGATGCCGGACGCATCGATTGGCAACTTTATAAGACGCCTACACAATACTTGAATGAATGCCGGCTTCCGGCTTTTCGTTCGCTGACGAACGAATTTCTTCGGGTGAGGTATGGCCATTTTGAAGCTTCGGATTTGCTTTTTAGGCAGTTGAAGTCTCTGCAGGCAGCAATCTGTGAAGAAAGGAGGGTGTCATGAAAATCAACCGAAGGTTTCTTGTGTTTCTGCTGGTCTTTCTGCTCCTGATGCTGAGTTTGGAGTACCATCTTCCCAAGCAGTTTGTGTGGGTGCCTACGTTCAGCCACACCGATAAGCAACCTTTGGGATGTGCCTTGTTCGATAGTCTGCTGTCGGTTTCATTGCCTCACGGCTATGCTTTGACTCGGCAGACCTTCTATCAGTTGGAGAAAGACAGTGCTTCTCGAAAGGGGGTGCTGGTAGTGGCTAATCTCCTGGAAGAAAGTAAGGCCGATATGGAGGCCTTGTTTCGTATGGCCGAGCGAGGAGATAAGTTGATGCTGGTCAGTACCAACTTTCCACAGCAGTTGGAAGATACCTTGCATTTTTATTGCACGTATTCGCATTTCACTTCGGCAGCTTTTCAGAATTATCTGGTGCAGAATTATTTTCGGCGTGATACGTTGTGCTGGATAAAGGATGATTGTTATGCATCGCATTCTTATCAAGTTTATCCTCCATTCCTTTATTCTTGTCTGCGAAGCAGGAAGACGCAAAAATCTCACGAAGACTCGCTCTTTTGGAGCAAAGATTCGCTGCAAATGAGGCCGCTGGCAGTGAAAACTTCCACGGGCGATGTGCTGGCCATGGCTTATCCGTGGGGCAAGGGGGAAATCATACTTGTTTCCACGCCGTTGTTGTTTACCAACTATGGGGTGACAGACGGCAACACGGTGCATTATCTTTTCCGCTTGCTTTCGCAGATGGGTTCTCTGCCCATTGTACGTAGCGAGGGATATACCCGGGATACGGCGCATAAGCAATTTTCGCCGTTTCGGTATCTGTTGTCTCATCCGCCGCTTCGTTGGGCATTGTATCTTTCGATGCTCACCATTGTACTGTTTATGTGTTTCACTGCCCGGCGTCGGCAACGGGCGATTCCGGTGGTGGAAGCGCCTAGAAACCGTTCGTTGGAGTTTATTGAGCTTATTGGTACGCTTTATTTTCAGCGGGGCGACCGGGCCGATTTGGTGCGCAAGAAGTATCAATTTCTGATTGAGGAGTTGCGGAAAGAAATGTACATGGATGTGGAGCAATTGGAGGCTGGAATGAACGGAGTGGGAAGAAAGACAGAGGTGATGGAGAAGATAGCTTGCCGTACGGGGTGGTCGGTTGACGAACTGTCGGCTTTCTGGCGTGAACTCTGGCCGGTGGTTCAAGGTCATCGGAAGGTGGAGGTAAGTGAAATGAAAAGATTGATTGATAAAATGAATGAATTGGCTCGTTTGCTATAGGGAGTAACGCTGGATTTAGTATGGTGAAATGTAACGTAACGCTTTGTAACGCTCTGTATATTTTCAACATGTTCTATAGCTCTGTAGCATGTTTTGTAGCTTTGTAGAGCTTCTTTGAAAGCAAAAGGGGAGGTAAAACGGATATCGTAATATTGAACTAGTAATATAGTATTGAGTTAGTAATGTAATGTAATTGAAATAGTAGTATGGAAGAAGAAAAAGATAAAAAACAGACCGACGGGCAGCCAGTTGATGGTTATTTGGGGGATGAAAAACTTCAGACTGGCGAACAGCCGGAGGATGAGTTTCAGACTGGCGAACAGCGACTGAATTTGACGATGTTTGCAGAAAAAATAAGTCGGTTGAAGGAGCAGATTGCTACGGTGCTCGTGGGACAGGAACAGACGGTGGACCTTGTGCTGACAGCTATTCTTGCGGGCGGGCATGTGTTGATTGAGGGGGTGCCGGGGGTAGCGAAAACCTTATTGGCCCGACTGGTGGCTCGGCTAGTGGAGGCGGATTTCAGCCGGGTGCAGTTTACGCCCGATTTGATGCCAAGTGATGTGCTGGGCACCATGGTGTTCAACATGAAGACGGGTGAGTTTGATTTCCACCGGGGCCCGGTGTTTGCCAATGTGGTACTGGTGGACGAAATCAATCGCGCTCCGGCCAAAACGCAGGCTGCCTTATTTGAAGTAATGGAGGAGCGGCAGGTGAGTATCGATGGTATCACTTTCCGCATGGACGAGCCTTATACGTTGTTGGCCACGCAGAATCCGGTGGAGCAGGAGGGCACGTATAAGTTGCCTGAGGCCCAGCTCGACCGTTTTCTGATGAAGATTATCATGGGGTATCCGACGCTGGAGGAGGAAATACAGATTTTGGAACGCCATCATCGGCAGGCTGCTTTCATGAAACTGGAGACGGTGATTCCGGTGCTGACGAAATCCGAATTGCTGGCGCTGCGCACATATATGGATAAGGTCTTGGTAGATTCCACCTTGTTGCGCTATATGGCATTGATTGTGCAGCAGACGCGCATCAGCAAGGCGGTTTATCTCGGTGCTTCTCCCCGTGCTTCGGTGGCCTTGCTTCAGGTTTCCAAGGCTTATGCACTGCTTCAGGGACGCGATTTCGTTACGCCGGAGGATGTGAAGGAAATGGCTCCTTTTGTGTTGCATCATCGTCTTGTGCTCACGGCAGAGGCCGAAATGGAAGGCTATACGCCACTGAAAGTGGTGAGACGGTTGATTGATAAGGTGGAGGTACCCCAATAATTAGGGAGAGCTTTGTCATGTTTCTCACACATCGTTTTTATTGGGTCATGCTGTTTCTTATCCTGCTCATTGGTAGCGGCTATGTTTATGATCCGTTCTTTGAGGTGGGGCAAGGGGGCTTGCTCTGCTTTGCTCTGCTGGTTCTTGCCGATGCGGGACTGCTTTACGGCATCGAGGGGATGCAGGCTTTTCGCCGGTGTGCCGAGCGTTTTTCCAACGGGGATGACAATGAGGTGTGTATTCGGGTGGAGAGCAGTTACCGTTTCCCGGTGAGTCTGGAGGTGGTCGATGAGCTTCCTTTCGCTTTTCAGAAGCGCGATGCCTGCTTTCGGCTGACACTGGCTGCAGGCGAAGGAAAATCCATTGTGTATCAGTTGAGGCCGGTGCGTCGGGGTGTTTACTCTTTCGGACGTATCCGGGTGTTTGTGTCTGGCCGCATCGGATTGGTGGCCCGCCGTTATACGTTGGGAAATCCGGCCGACATCAAGGTATATCCTTCCTATCTCATGCTGCATCGGTATGAACTGCTGGCCGTCAGCAATCAGCTCACAGAACTGGGTATCAAACGCATTCGGCGGGTGGGGCATCACACGGAGTTTGAACAGATAAAAGAGTATGTGAGCGGGGATGATTACCGTACGGTGAACTGGAAGGCGAGTGCCCGGCGCAGTGAACTGATGGTGAACGTATATCAGGATGAGCGTTCGCAGCAGGTGTATAGCGTTATCGATAAGGGACGGGTGATGCAGCAGGCTTTTCGTGGGATGACGCTGTTTGATTATGCGGTCAATGCTTCGCTGGTGCTTTCTTATGTGGTGATGAAGAAGGAAGATAAGGCGGGACTAGCTACTTTTGATGCTTCTTTTGGCAGTTTTGTTCCGGCGTCGCGGCAGCCGGGGGCAATGCAGACTTTGCTGGAAAAACTTTACAACGAGCAGACAACGTTTGGAGAAACCGACTTTTCTGCTTTGTGCGTACATTTGGGCAAGTATGTGGGTAAGCGTAGTCTGCTGGTGCTTTATACAAATTTTTCTGGTATGGCTGCTCTCAAGCGTCAGTTGCCTTATTTGCAGCAACTCAACCGCCGTCATCGGGTGCTGGTTGTCTTTTTTGAGGATGCGGATGTGAAGGAATATCTTTCTATGCCTGCTGTTGATACGGAGGGGTATTACCGTCGTGTGGTAGCCGAAAAGTTTGTTTACGAAAAGAAACTGGTGGTTTCTACCCTCCGTCAGCAAGGTATTTATGCTTTGCTCACTAGCCCCGAAAAGTTGTCGGTAGATGTCATCAATCAATACCTTGATATGAAGGCAAGGCAGCTATTGTAGTGCTGTGCCCAGTGCCTTTTGTGTCTCGATGAAGAAAAACACCGCCATACCGATGAGGATGATTCCTAAAATGCTGTAAAAGAGGCGGGCCTGCCGGCGTCCCATGTAGCGCACCACATTCTGTGCATTGCGGGCCGTGAAAAACCAGTTCCAGTTGAGCAGGGCAGCCAGCAGGGAAGTGATCCCTGCCAGTGCAAATATGCTTTGAACGATGTATTGTCCTGTCATAGTTGAATCGATTCCGTTAGCGTTTGATTACCCTGCTTCCGTCTTCCAGTTCTTCTATGGTCACCTTCACCGCATCGCCCGGTAACAAGTCTTCCACCAGTTCCGGCCATTCGATGAAGCAGAGGGCACCGCTGTAGAAATAGTCTTCATATCCCATGTCGTACACTTCGCTTAGCTTCTTGATGCGGTAAAAGTCGAAATGGTAAATCAGTTCGCCACTCTTTTCCGAACGGTATTCGTTGACAATGGCAAAGGTGGGTGAACTGATGACGTCTTCTACGCCTAGTTCTTCACATAATGCTTTGATAAATGTTGTTTTACCGGCTCCCATTTTGCCGTAGAAGGCAAAAACGGTGTTGTCGTCCATGGCAGCGATAAATTCGCGGGCCGCTTCGTGGATGTTTTCCAGTGACTGAATTTTGAATTCCATATTGTTACAATCTGTTATTAGGTTGATTTTTCTTTACTTGTTTCGGGGAAAACCTTCGTTAGAAGTTTTCTCCCGTTTCCTTTTCGTTTCTTTCCGGTGTTGCGGTTACTTCGGTTGTTTCCGGTGCTCCGTGTGTTCTGACCTTCTTTTTTCCGTTTTTCTTTTTCGGTAGATCGAAAGACTCTTTCCAGTTTTGCTGACAGCATAAATTAGGATAGAGAAGAAGATGATGGAGGCTCCCGAAGGCACTTTCCAGTAGTAGGAGATGAACAAACCGCCCAAACAGCTCAGGAAGCCGATACCCACCGATAGCCAGATAATTTTCTTGAAATTGTGGGTGAAGAGATTGGCTGACATTTGCGGGAGGGTGAGTAGCGAGATGGCCAGCACGATGCCCACCATGCGCAGACAGGCCACGATAGTGAGGGCGATGAACATCATCAGCGTATATTCAAAAAGTGTTACCGGAATCTTTTGTGAGCGTGCAAACTCACGGTCGAAAGCAATGTAGACAATAGGACGGATATAGAGTGTGAAGAATCCCGTCAGCAAGACTGACAAGAGGCCCAGTAATCCTAAGTCTGCTTCGGTGATGGTGAGGATGTTGCCAAATAGGTAGGCACTGAGGTCGGGCGCAAATCCGGGAGAGAGGAAACTGAACATGATACCCAAGGCCATGCCCAGTGTCCAAAACACTGCAATGGCAGAGTCCTCGCGCATGTCTTTCCGCTTACTGAGCCATTCCACTCCGAAGGCTGAGAGCACCGAGAAGACGGCTGCCGAGAGCAGGGGAGAGATGCCGGTATAAAGTCCCAGACCGATGCCTCCGAACGAGGCATGCGTGATTCCTCCGCTGATGAAGACCAATCGGCGGGTAACGATGTATGTACCGATGATGCCGCAGGCGATACTTGCCAACAGGCTACCCAACAAGGCATGTTGGAAAAAAGTATATTCCAGTAGATTCATGTTTCAAGCAGGTCATTTTCTTCTTTCTCCGATGATGAGGAACACTTCCTCTTTAACGTCATCGGGCAGGTCGATGCCCCGAAGCTGGAGACTGCGCACCCATCCTGCCACTTCGTCGTCCTTCATGGTGTAGAGGATGTCGCGGAATTGGTCGCTTTCCTCTGCGGCATACTCATCTCCAGCACGGCCGATGAATCGGTCAAGTTCTTCGTCATCGTAGTATTCTATTCCTTTGCTGACAGCAGCTAGCAGGCTGTCTTTTTCACACACTTCGTGCTGTCCGCAGCATTCCGAGTCCACTTCTTGTACTTCGGGCATGGCGTCCAACTCTCCGTTGTCTATCTGCTTTTGTAGTTTTTTGTTGCGGATGATGCCGGCTATCATAGCTACGAAGCCAAGCACCACCAGACTGATAATGAGTATCCACATAGTTCTATAATCGTTTTTCTTTGCCGGAATAATTTTGCTGTTATGCCTATCCCGGTCAGATTTTTGCAAAGTTACTCAATTATTTTCATTTCTCTTTGTTTCATTTCGGTCTTTTTTGCTTGTCTCATTCCTGTTTTTTTGCTTGTTTGGCTTCCGCTTTATATTGGTTTTGTTTCATCCTTAGTCTTTGTTTGGCTTTTGTCTTTCTGTTGTTTGGCTTCCGTTTTTGTTTTCGTTTCGGTTTTTGGTTTTTGTTTTCGTTTCGGTTTTTGGTTTTTGTTTCCGGCTTGTATTTATAGTTTGTATTTATAGGAACTTTTTTGAACGCGCTGCAAAAAGTTCATATCATCAGTTTCCCTCTATCAGTGGTTCTTAT
>AMCI01000496.1_pt1 | contig 16896 bp, 12 predicted proteins | sample 419838 | NCBI WGS metagenome assembly AMCI01 (sample SAMN01090643, study PRJNA158313) | gut metagenome
GGTTTGTATTCTATCCTCATATCTCAAGAACTATGCTAAAGTATGTAGTTCAATTTTTATAGAGTCTGTTGTATATATAAATAAAACGATATCCGCGCCTGTCATTTGACTGACCACGGATATCGTTTTATTATTCTATTGTCTTTGAAGAGCAGATTATTCAAGATAGGTATAGCCATAGAGTCCGGCGCGGTAGTTCGAGATGAATTCCTTGCCTTCTTCAATGGTAATCTTGTTGTCCTTGACAGCTTGGCTTACCCATTGTTCCAGACGTCTTACCAATTTCTTTGCGTCATATTGCACGTAGTCGAGTACGTCAGCCACTGTTTCGCCATCGATGGTTTTGTCGATGCTATAGCCATCCTGGCTAACGGAGATGTGTACCGCGTTGGTATCGCCGAAGAGATTGTGCATGTTGCCGAGGATTTCCTGGTATGCCCCTACGAGGAATACACCTATATAATAGTGTTCGCCTTCGCGAATGGGGTGCAAGGGCAGATAGGAAGTCTGTTGGTTATAGTTGACATAGACCGTAATTTTACCATCGGAGTCGCAGGTAATGTCCTGGAGCGTAGCTGAGCGTGTCGGCTTTTCTTCGAGTCGTGCCAGCGGCATGATGGGGAAAAGTTGGTCGATACCCCAAGAGTCAGGCATAGACTGGAAGAGGGAGAAGTTGCAGAAATACTTGTCGGACATCATTTTGTCCAGCTTTCTCAGTTCGTCGGGCACATGTTTCTGGTGGTGTACCAATTCGGATATTTCGTGGCAGATACTCCAGTACAAACTTTCGATCTGTGCTCTGGTCTTCAGATCGATGATGCCATGGCGGAAGAGATCAAGAGCCTCGTCGCGGATATCTTCCGCGTCGTGCCAATCCTCCAGCATTGAGCGGGAAGATAGTTTGTCCCAAATTTCAGTCAGGTCGTGCACCAATTGGTGGTCGTTTTCCGAAGGTTGGAAATCCTCAGGCATATGGGGCATAGTCACGCTTTCGATCACATCCAGGATGAGCACCGCGTGGTGGGCTGTCAGTGAGCGGCCCCCTTCGGTAATCAGATTTGGATGAGGAATATTGTTCTTGTTTGCAGCGTCAACAAAGGTATAGACTATGTCGTTAACATATTCCTGGATAGAATAGTTGACCGAACTTTCAGAGTTGCTGGAACGCGTACCATCGTAGTCGACCCCCAGTCCGCCACCGCAGTCTACAAATTCGATATTAAAGCCCATGTTGTGGAGCTGCACATAGAACTGTGCTGCTTCGCGCAGGGCGGTAGAGATACGGCGGATCTTGGTGATCTGCGACCCGATATGGAAGTGGATCAGTTTTAGACAGTCGTGCATGCCCATTTCGTCGAGCATACGGAGTGCGTGGAGCAGTTCGGTGGAGTTGAGCCCAAATTTAGAGGCATCACCACCGCTTTCTTGCCATTTTCCAGTACCCGAAGAAGCCAGTTTGATGCGAATACCCAAGTTGGGTCTTACGCCCAGCTTTTCTGCAGTCTTGGCGATAGTCATCAGTTCCGGGAGTTTCTCGATGACGAGGAAGACGCGTTTACCCATTTTCTGTGCGAGCAGGGCCAGTTCGATAAAGTTCTGGTCCTTGTGCCCGTTACAGATGATGAGGCTGTCTGAGTCCATATTGGTAGCTAGCACGGCATGGAGTTCGGGTTTTGAACCCGCTTCGAGCCCCAAGTTGTATTTCTTGCCGTGGCTGATGATTTCTTCGACAACCGGGCGCATTTGGTTGACCTTGATCGGGTAGATGATGAAGTGGTCAGCCTGGTAGTTGTACTCTTTTTCTGCTCTAGTGAAGCACTCTGCCGTTTTTTCGATACGGTTGTCCAGGATGTCAGGGAAGCGCAAGAGGACGGGGGCAGTAATGTCTCTCGTCTGGAGTTCTTCTACTACTTCCTGTAAATCTACTTGCACGCCATCCTTGCGTGGGCATACATAGGCGTGTCCTTTTTCATTGATGCCGAAATAGCTGACTCCCCAACCTTTGATGTTGTAGAGTTCTTCGGAATCTTCAATTCTCCATTTTCTCATGGGCGGTAATCAAAATCTCTCTGCTCCCTGGCGGCGAGGTGTGGCCTCGGGGTGAGAGGGCGGGATAATGAAATGAATAAGTTATTGTTATGGGCAGTCCTTTTGCCTTAGGCCGGTATGGCATAGCCATTGGGGCTTGTGGGATAGGGGAGAAGGACTACCTTTGTTGGATGATCATTTGGACAATGTCATTGATTTTGTCAAAGGTGTCGAGCACATTGATATCGATAATGTGCTGTGCCTGCTCGTAGTAGACCGATCGGAGCTTTACCTGTTCGGTGATGTACTCCCGCAGTTCCTCCGGGCTTTTTCCCTTTAGTAGCGGTCGCTCCCCTCGGCTCATGGCCACATGGCTGCAGAGTGTGTCGGGCGAAGCTTTCAGGTAGTAGGTGTCGGCGACAGCGTTCATATAAGCCATGTTGTCGAAGAAGCAGGGAGTGCCGCCTCCGCAGGAGAGGACAATGTTTTCAAATTCCGCTACTTCGTGAAGCATGCGGCGTTCCAGGTCGCGGAATTTGGCTTCCCCTTCTTCTTCAAATATTTGGGGGACTTTTTTATGGAATCGTTCTTCGATATACCAGTCCAAGTCATAGAAGGAACGGTTCAAGGCTTTGGCTAAGCTTTTCCCGACAGTGGTTTTTCCAGCGCACATGTAACCGATAAGGATGATGCAGCGCTGTTCGTTGCCGGTGCGCTCGAGGGACTGGAGGGTGGGTTCGAACAAATTGTCGGTCATATCATTTGCTTTTGGGGTGGGACGTTGCCCGGTTGGGCAGTACTTTAGCGTTTCAGTCGGTTGCGGATGCTTGTCGGGGCTGTGCGGATGCCGTTGTCGTTATCGGTCATTCGACATTCGCATCAGCTTATTTGCTGGCCTTTTTTGTTTTGGTCGAGCGTTTGGTGGTTTTGGGAGTACTTTCAGAAGCTTCGATGATTTTCTTGCATTCTTCAAGGCTCAGTTCGGCCGCCTTCTCTGCGATATTTTTTGGGATTTTGTAGTTGGTACCCTTATAGGCGATGTAGGGGCCGAAGCGTCCGTTACGTACTTCCATTTCGGGTTCTTCTTCGAAGGATTTCAGGTGGCTTTTGGCCTCTGCTTCGCGTTTGGCCAGGATGAGTTCGATCGCACGTTCCAAGGAAATTTCCATAGGATTTTCGTCCTTGGGTATAGAGACGTATTTCCGGTTGTGCTGTACATAGGGGCCGAAGCGTCCAGTGTTGACCACAACAGGGCTTTCTTCAAAATCTCCTACGGTGCGGGGCAACTTGAAGAGCTCTAGAGCCTCTTCGAGCGTGATGGTGCTGATGCTTTGTCCAGTTCCCAGGGTAGCGAAGCGAGGTTTCTCCTCTTCTCCAGCCGAACCGATCTGCACCATAGGTCCGAAGCGTCCGATTTTTACGGATACGGGTTTGCCACTTTCCGGGTCGATGCCGAGTTCGCGTTCGCCCACCTTGTGTTCTGACTTTTCAGCCAGTGTTTTTTCCACCTGGGGCTCAAATTCACCATAGAACTGGCGGATGAGCTCGGTCCAGTTTTTCTGTCCTTCAGCCACAGCGTCGAAATCCTTTTCTACGTTAGCTGTGAAGTTGTAGTCCATGATTTCGGGGAAATTTTCGAGGAGGAAATCGTTGACCACCGTACCGATGTCAGTTGGAATCAGCTTGTTCTTTTCCACTCCAGTCGTTTCAGTCTTATCCTCTTTCACGATACCGTTAGCATTGAGGGTCAGCAGGCGGTAACTGCGTGGACTGCCTTCCTTGTCGCTTTTGATCACATATTCACGTTGCTGGATAGTAGAGATAGTCGGTGCGTAGGTAGAAGGTCGGCCGATTCCCAGTTCTTCCAGTTTGTGAACGAGAGAGGCTTCGTTGTAGCGAGAGGGTTGCTGGGTGAAGCGCTGCTGGGCGGTGATTTCCTGAAAGGTGACATTTTGTCCTTCCTGCATGGGGGGGAGGAGTCTGCCTTCCGCCTCATTTTCGTTTTCGTTGTCATAGCTTTCGCGGTATACTCTGAGGAAACCGTCGAATTTGATGACTTCTCCGGTAGCAACAAAGAGTTCTTCGCGACCGGACACACGGATATTTGCCGTTGTTTTTTCCAGTTTGGCGTCAGCCATTTGGCAGGCGATGGTGCGTTTCCAAATCAGGTTATAGAGTTTCTTTTCCTGTGCCGTACCTTTGATTTCGTCCTGGGTCATGTCGGTAGGTCGGATGGCTTCGTGAGCCTCCTGAGCACCCTTGGAGTGGGTATGGTAGTGGCGCAGTTGGTGATAATGTTCTCCCATGCGCGCTGTGATGAGCGGTTGGCAGGAGTTGAGGCAGAGTTCGGAAAGGTTCATAGAGTCCGTACGCATATAGGTGATGAAACCGGCCTCGTAGAGGCTCTGTGCGATGCGCATGGTCATGGAAACCGAGAATCCGAGTTTGCGGGCTGCTTCCTGCTGGAGGGTAGAGGTTGTGAATGGGGGTGCCGGTGTACGCTTGGTGGGTCGAGTTGTGATGCTGTCGATGGTGAACTGCGCCTGCTGGCAGTGTTCGAGGAAGTCGTTGGCTTCTGCTTCAGTTTTGAAGCGGGTATTGAGTTCTGCGCGCAGCAGAGTGTCCGCTTGTCCTTCGTTAGGCAGGAGGAATTGGGCTATTACCTTATAGGCAGCCTCGCTCTTGAAGTTTTCCACTTCGCGTTCGCGTTCTACGATGAGGCGCACTGCCACGCTCTGCACACGGCCAGCTGAAAGATTTGGACGCACCTTTCGCCAGAGGATGGGGGAGAGTTTGAAACCCACCAGTCGGTCTAGCACGCGGCGTGCCTGCTGGGCATCAACGAGGTTGAGGTTGATGGTGCGTGGGTTTTGGATGGCAGCGAGAATGGCTGGCTTGGTGATTTCATGAAAGACGATGCGCCGCGAGTTCTTGGGGTCGAGGTGGAGTACTTCCGCCAGGTGCCAGGAGATGGCTTCCCCTTCGCGGTCTTCATCGGATGCGAGCCATACCGCTTCTGCTTTTTTGGCTTGTGCGCGGAGTTCGCTGACCAGTTTCGTTTTTTCTTCCGGTATTTCGTATTCTGGTTTGAAGGTGTGCAGGTCAACACCAAAATTCTTTTTCTTTAAGTCGCGGATATGGCCAAAGCTGGACATGACTTTGTAGTCTTCTCCAAGGAATTTTTCAATGGTTTTGGCTTTGGCTGGGGATTCGACAATCACTAAGTTCTTTTGTGCCATTCTGACTTTCGTATTTTACATTCAACCGCAAAAGTAGGAAAAAAAGTGCGGCTACACATTATATATAAGGAAAATTTATTCTTTTTGGCTCAAAACCTAGGTTTCGCCAGGGTGAAACCCACTTTTCCGGGTTTTTCTAGTGCAGCCCAGCTGTTGGACAGCATGGAGGTATTGTAGTGCATTTGGTGGGATTATGCTACAAAAAAAGCTCCCGTACACATGAGGTGTACGGGAGCAGGTATATGGTATCGTATCGAAATTAAGCTACCTTTTCGAGACGCTTCAGAATAGCGAAAATGAAGATCGCGGAAATAAGGCAGAGGGCAATGAGCAGACCCCATACGATAGTCAGTTCATAGCTACCCCAAATCATGGCTGGAACTACGGTGAGGAGGTTACCGATAGCTGTGGCAACAAACCATCCACCCATCATCATACCCTTCATCTTCGGAGGAGCTACCTTGGAAACGAAGCTGATACCCATCGGAGAGAGGAAGAGTTCGGCGAAGGTGAGGACGAGGTAGGTGCTAACGAGCCAGTTGGCAGATACGCGGGTTACGTCAGCGCCTTCGTTGATGCCTGCTATCTGAGCGTCTGGAGTGGCCAGATTCAAGCTACCCATAGCGATGACGATGAAACCGATAGCAGCAATGAGCATACCCAGACCGATTTTCTTGGGGGCAGAGGGTTCTGCGTTACGCTTTGCCAGCATGCCGAAGAAGGCGAGGGATACTGGAGTGAGGGCAACTACGAAGAAGGGGTTGAACTGCTGGAAGATCGGAGCGTCAACGGCTGTTGTAGCTGGTGTGTTCAGATACATGCCATAGAGACCAGCACCTGCGATGGCCAAAACGGCTGCTGAGATGGCCTTACCCTTTGAAGAAGAAGACTGGAAGAGGGAGAAGCTAGAATATACTGCGATGATTACGAGTACGAGGTTCCATACGTTGAACATCATGCTCTGTACGCCAGTAGATTCAGTCTGTACATAGTCGCGGGCGAAATAAGTGAGCGTCAAACCGTTCTGGTGGAAGGCCATCCAGAAGAAGATCACCACAGCGAAGACGAGGCAGAGGGCTACCACGCGCTCCTTGGTCTGAGCAGGTGTGAGTTCTTCTTCGTGGTGAGTAGCCTTGGCGTTAGCGTCTTCCTTCTTTTTATCTGTCAATACCTGGGCGAAGGTAGGACGGCCGAGGTAGTAGATAGCCATGGAGACAATCAGCGAGAGGCAGGCTACACCGAAGGCATAGTGGTAGGAGTCAGCTACGCTGGCACCCATGTTTTCCTGTGCCCACTTCATGATGGCTACAGCAGTAGAAGGTGCGAAGAGGGCACCGATGTTGATGGCCATGTAGAAGATGGAGAACGCGGAGTCACGCTTGTTGCTGTACTTGGGGTCATCGTAGAGGTTACCTACCATAACCTGGAGGTTACCCTTGAAGAGACCTGTACCCAAGGAGATGAATGCCAGTGCGGCAATCATGCTGCCGTAGGCCAGCGTGCCGGTTCCGGCTGGGATGGAGAGCATGACGTAACCGAGGAACATCACGACGATACCCAGAGTTACCATCTTGCTGTAACCGAACTTGTCGGCCATGATACCGCCGATGAACGGCAAGAAATACACGAACATCAGGAATGTAGAATAAATACTACCTGCAGCAGAGGCAGAAAGACCAAAGTTCTCCTGCAAGAAGAGAACGAACACGGCTAACATGGTGTAGTAGCCGAAGCGCTCACCGGTGTTGGCGAGGGCCAAGGTGAAAAGACCTTTCGGTTGTCCTTCGAACATAGATTTGATTTTTAAAGTGTTATTGATGAGTTAATTATTGATTCTCCTGTGGTTGTCCCTCAAGGCTGTCGATGAGGTCTGCCACTTCGCCGCGGCTTTCGCGGATGAGGTCGGTGGGTGCGAGCTTGATTTGGAGTCCGCGCTGGCCGGCGCTCACATAGATGTGGTCGTAGTTGAGGGCAGAAGTATGGAAATAGGTGGGAAAGTGCTTCTTCATGCCGATGGGGCTGCAGCCGCCGCGGATATAGCCGGTGGTGGGCAGCAGTTCTTTCAGCGGCAGGGGTTCCACTTTCTTATTGCCGCTTACTTTTGCGGCTTTTTTGAGGTTTACTTCGCTGTTGCCGGGAACGACGCAGACGATGTGCCCGGTCTTGTCGCCGTGGAGGACGATGGTTTTGAACACCTGGCGGATGTCTTCTCCCAAGGAGTCAGCCACGTGTTGGGCGGCCAGGTCGTGTTCGTCCACCTCGTAGGGGATGAGTTCGTAGCTTACCTTGGCTTTGTCCATAAGGCGTGCTACGTTGGTTTTTTGTATTTTCATAGCAGACGATGCGTTGGAAGAGCATATCGGAGAGGGGAAATCCCTTACCGGTAGCAGGGTTGGAATGTAGAGGCTGTCTTGGCAGAGGAATCTGGGGCAGCGGGGAAGGTTTTCAGACTTTTTTCTTTGGTTTTCTCTTTAGAGGGAGTTCGTCTTTCAGGAACTGTACGGTATAGCCCTTACCTTGTGCCACTACCTCTTCAGGTGTTCCGGCTGCGAGGAGCTGTCCGCCACCGCGACCGCCTTCCGGTCCCATGTCGATCATGTAGTCTGCAACCTTGATGACGTCAAGGTTGTGTTCGATGACGATGACGGTATTGCCTTTCTCCACCAGTTGGTTGAGTACGCCCAGCAGGATGCGGATATCCTCGAAGTGGAGTCCGGTAGTGGGCTCATCAAGGATGTAGACGGTTTGGCCCGTGTCCTTCTTCGACAGTTCAGTCGAGAGTTTGATGCGCTGGCTTTCTCCGCCCGAGAGGGTGGTAGAGGGCTGTCCGAGTTTGATGTAACCGAGGCCGACATCCTGGATGGTTTTGATTTTATGGCAGATGCTAGGCACGTTTTCGAAAAACTCCACAGCTTGGTTGATGGTCATGTCGAGCACATCGGCAATGCTTTTGCCCTTGAAGCGCACCTCCAGGGTCTCGTGGTTATAGCGCTTTCCTTTGCAAGTTTCGCAGGGCACATAGACATCGGGCAGGAAGTTCATTTCGATGGTCTTGTAGCCGTTGCCTTTGCAAGTCTCACATCTGCCTCCTTTGACATTGAAAGAGAAGCGGCCCGGTTTGTAGCCTCTGATTTTGGCTTCGGGGAGGTTTACAAAGAGGGAACGAATATCGGCAAAGACACCGGTATAGGTGGCGGGGTTCGACCGAGGGGTGCGTCCGATGGGACTTTGGTCTACAGCCACGACCTTGTCGATGTATTCCAGTCCTTCTATCTTCTCGTATTCCAGCGGTTCTTGGAGTGAACGGTAGAAATGCTGGGAGAGGATGGGGAGGAGGGTGTCGTTGATGAGGGTAGATTTTCCGCTGCCCGAGACGCCGGTAACACAGATGAAGGTGCCAAGCGGGAAACTTACATCTACATTTTTCAGGTTGTTACCCTTGGCGCCGATGATTTTCAGTAGCTGTCCGTTGCCCTTTCTACGGGTGGCAGGCACCTTGATGGCGAATTTGCCGTTGAGGTAGTTGGCGGTGAGGGTATCCCGTTGCAGCATTTCTTGCGGGGTGCCTTGGAAAACCACTTCTCCACCTAGTCGTCCGGCGCGCGGTCCCATGTCGACAATATAGTCAGACGCCAGCATCATATCCTTGTCGTGTTCCACAACCACGACAGTATTGCCCGTGTCGCGGAGCTGTTGCAGGGAATGGATGAGGCGCACATTGTCGCGTTGGTGCAGACCGATGCTGGGTTCGTCAAGGATGTAGAGAACATTGACAAGTTGCGAACCGATCTGGGTTGCCAGACGGATGCGTTGGCTTTCTCCGCCCGAGAGTGTTACAGTTGAGCGGTTGAGCGACAAGTAGTTGAGACCAACGTCGAGGAGGAATTTCAGACGTGTGCGCAGTTCCTTGAGAATTTCTGTTGCGATGGTACGGCTTTTGTTGTCAAGCACTGTTTCCACGCCTTCCAGCCATTGGTAGAGTTCGTCAATGTCCATATTGGCGAGTTCGGCGATATTCTTGCCGTTGAAGCGGTAGCTGAGGGCTTCTTTGTTGAGGCGGTTGCCGTGGCATTCGGGACAAGTGTCGGTGCGCGAAAACTGTTCCGCCCAGCGCTGGGCGGCAGCGGTGGTTTCGCTGTCAGCCATCTGTTGGATGTATTTGACGAGTCCGCCAAATTCCACATAATAATCGTCTGTGGTGTGGGCAATGGCAGCGGGGATGCGCAGGCGATCTGCCGATCCGTTAAGAATCTCGTCCATTGCTTCTTCCGGCAGTTCTGCCACCGGAGTATTGAGGTCGCAGTCATAGTGGGTCAGTACAGATTCGATTTCCCAGAATATCAAGGCGTTTCTGTATTTACCCAATGGGGCCAGTGCTCCGTCTCGGATGGAGAGGGCAGGGTTGGGTACGACCTTATCGTAGTCCATGACATTCACATAGCCCAGTCCCTTGCATTTGGGGCAGGCACCGCTCATGGAGTTGAAAGAGAAGTTGTGGGGTGCCGGTTCGCGGTAGGAGATACCACTGGTGGGGCACATGAGCTGTTTGGAGTAGTAGCGCACGCTCTCATCGGTGGCGTCGAGAATCATCATCAGGCCGTTGCCTTGGTCCATACTGGCCGCCACGCTTTTGCGGAGGCGTTCCTTGTCCTTGGCCCGTACGATGAGTTTGTCCACGACCACTTCGATGTCGTGGTTCTTGTAGCGGTCAAGTTTCATGCCTTTAATCGCCTCTTTGATTTCGCCGTCCACTCTGACGGTTAGGAAACCTTTTTTGCGGATGGTCTCAAAGAGTTCCTTGTAGTGCCCCTTGCGGTGGCGCACCAGCGGTGACAGGAGGTAGACTTTGTGCTCTTCGTGGCGGGAGAGGATGAGTTGGAGAATTTTTTCCTCCGTGTACTTCACCATTTTTTCCCCTGTTACATAGCTGTAAGCTTCTCCTGCGCGGGCAAAGAGGAGGCGGAGGAAGTCGTAGATCTCCGTGACGGTGCCTACGGTAGAACGGGGGTTCTTGTTGGTGGTTTTCTGTTCTATGCTGATTACCGGACTTAGCCCGGTGATTTTGTCCACGTCGGGGCGCTCCAGGTTGTCCATGAAGTAGCGGGCATAGGCGGAGAAAGTTTCGATATAACGACGTTGACCTTCGGCATAGAGGGTGTCGAAGGCCAAGGAACTCTTTCCGGAACCGCTAAGGCCTGTGATGACGGAAAGACTGTGGCGAGGCAGGCTGACATCCACGTTTTTGAGATTGTGGACGCGTGCCCCGAATATTTCAATTTTTTCTTCTGAGCTGTTTTCTTGCATGGCGGTAGTAGTAGCGACTGCCGCAGTGGAATCTGCTGCTTTCATGGTCAGTTTTTCTTTGGGCAGGAAGTAGGGTTCCTGCTAGTCGTGGGGCGGAGGGTAAAAACCTAAGGTTGCCCGTTTTCAGTGTAACCTCTCAGGATGTTGATGACTTTCTTGAAGTTATAGCTTTTGCCGTCTGCTCCCTGGGCCTTGACAACCAGATAGTAGGCGCCGTCGGGCACTTCGCTGCTTCCGCTTTTTCCGTCCCAGCCTCCTTCGATGTCGTTCCATTCATACAGTTTTTTTCCCCAGCGGTTGAAGACTTGTGCTTCAAAGGAGATAATGCTCTGATGTCCCTCCTTGACCTTGAAAATGTCGTTGATGCCGTCTCCGTTGGGGGTAAAGGCATTGGGGAGCTCCAGTTTGGATTCGCTGATGTTGATCCGATAGGGCTCGTCCATGATAAATTCGATAGTGTCGGTGCCTTGTACGAAACTGATGCGGAGTTCCACGGCAAAGGCACCGCTTTCCTGGAAGACATATTCCGTTGTTTCGTCATAACGGATCAGGAAAGGCTTCTCTTGACCTTCCCGGCTGAAACGCCATTCGAAGTAGGGCGTGTAGTCGCCTATTTGGTCGGGGTGTGCTGCAAATCGGGCGTGTAAAGGGGCAGAGCCGTCGAAAGAGATATCTTCTTTCTCCGTTCCGTCCTTTTCAATAATTGTCATTGTTGGGTTCGCTGTCGGAAATTCATTCTGGGCGTAGCTTACAAGTGGCAATAAAAACACGAAGGATAACAGCCAATAAGACAATTTTTTGGACATGTTTATATATTTTTTGCAAAGATAGTGCATGACGTTCGAAATACAAAATGAAAATGGACTTTTTCAGTGGGCAGTTGGATAAGTTATATGGTTTTTTTCCTGCTTTTTGGTCGGGTACAGGTCGTAGAGGGTCACACTTTGGGACTCTCGTCTGCCGGCAGACCGAGAAAAGGCAGAGATTGTTTTGTGCATTGTCGAACTTGGCGTAATTTTGCAGTTGTATTAAAATAGTAAGGGTAAAAATGACAGTATTAGGATTTACATTGATCTTGTTGGTAGCGTCCTATCTGGCTGGCCTTTTGGGTTCCATGACCGGTTTGGGCGGTGGTGTGGTCATTATTCCGCTCTTGACGTTGCTTTTCGGTATCGATTTTCACTATGCCATCGGTGGTGCCCTAGTGGCGTCCATCGCGACGTCGAGTGGTTCGGGAAGTGCCTATGTGAAAGAAGGCATCACCAACATTCGTCTGGGGATGTTTTTGGAGATAGCCACGACTTTGGGTGCTGTAGCCGGTGCCGTTGTTGCGGTGTGGCTCAATAATTCCGTTATCGCCATCATCTATGGTTCGGTGTTGATTTTGACCGCAGCCATGCAACAGCGTCAGAAGAGTGACCATGCAGGTGTTGTGGGTTCAGAGATGGCACGTCGCCTCAAGCTTTTCGGCACCTGGCCGCAGAAGGACGGCAGTTTTCGACCCTATCAGCTACGCCATGTGGGTGGCGGCTTCCTCGTGATGCTCGTTGCAGGGGTGCTTTCTGGCATCTTGGGCATTGGCAGTGGGGTCCTCAAGGTTCTGGCGATGGACAGCATCATGAAGGTGCCCTTCAAGGTGAGCACCACGACCTCCAACTTTATGATGGGGGTTACCGCTTGTGCCTCGGCAGTGGTTTATGTGCAGCGTGGCAACATCGTGCCCGACATTGCCTGTCCTGTGCTCATCGGGGTACTCTTCGGGGCGCTGACAGGTGCCCGTTTGTTGAAGCGCATGGATGTCAGAGTCTTGCGCCAGATTTTCTGTGTCGCCATTCTGTTGGTGGCAGTGAACATGATTTACCAGGGTTTCACTGGCGGTTTTGAAGTAAAATAGGAAGTATGGAAAAGAAAAAGCGAGATATTCAGCAACTCATCGGCAATACACTCCGTTGGGGCGTGAGTATTGCCTGTGTCATTGCCTGCTTCGGTGGGGTGATCCATCTTTGGCGCCATGGGATGGAGCCCATGCCCGATTTCACCCACTTTGCCTACGAAGAAGCACATCCGGAGAACTACACGACACTTGAAGGCATATGGAACGGACTCTGGCTATGGACAGCGCGCAGTTGGATGCAGTTGGGCGTGCTGGCACTCATCCTCACTCCGATCATGCGCGTGGTCCTTTCGCTCTTCGATTTTCTGCAGGAGCGGGACTGGCTCTATGCCGCCATTACAGCCATTGTGCTAGCTGTCATCCTCGTCAACTCTGTTGGCGGCTATTGAGCTGTTCCAGTCATCGGGCGATAGAATTGAAAATAAATAGCGTATTTTTTTAAGGTTTATCTCTATTTACATTCACGTATTCAAATGAATTTAGAAAGTTTGAAACGGGCGAGCGGTTTTTTTTATGGGGTAGTATCTTCTGCCACCTTCGGTCTGATTCCGCTCTTCACAGTGCCTTTGCTGACTACGGAAGGCATGCCCTTTATGTCGGTACTGACCTACCGCTTTATTTTTGCTACCTTCTTCTTAGCATTGCTGCTTTTGTTCCGTAAGCAGAATTTTAAGGTACGTCTGCAGGACCTGTGGCGCTTGGCGTTGTTGGCAGGTTTTTATATTGTGTCCAGTCTCTTTCTGATCTGGGGTTATACCTTTATGTTCAGTGGGGTTGCCACCACTATTCATTTCATGTATCCGGTCATCACCACCTTGCTGATGATGTTCCTCTTCCACGAGAAAAAGTCAGCATGGCGTATCGGTGCCGTACTGACCGCAATTGCCGGGGTCTATTTCCTTTCCATGGGGGGAAGTTCAGGCGATTTTGACTGGGCCGGTGTGGTCATTGTCCTCATTTCCGCTTTGGGCTACGCCGTCTATCTCGTCGCCATTGGTCAGATGAAGCGTTTGGAAGTGAAGGGATTGAAACTCACCTTCTATGTCTTCCTCTTGAGTACGCTGATGCTTTTGGCGGGAATGTTGACTTTCGGCGATCTGGTACCGGTGAGTGGTGCGAGTCAAAAGACCAACCTCCTCTTGCTTGCCTTTATTCCGACGGTTATTTCCAACCTGACTCTTGTGGAGTCTATAAAAAGGATCGGGTCGACACTGACTTCTGTTTTGGGAGCCATGGAACCCCTCACAGCCGTGTTGGTGGGCATCCTTGTCTTCGGTGAGGAATTTACGCAGAACATCGCCTTGGGGGTATTGCTTATCGTTTCTGCTGTTTGTGTTATCATCCTGAAACGCTGATCGGGTTAATTCTAGTGTATGTAAACTTTCAGATTTACAACAAAGTCCCTATAAAAAAGTCGGGCTGCACCTGCAAAGGTACAGCCCGACTTGCTTTTACTGTATGGGTCAGCAGACGATTAGTCTGTGATCAGATCCTTACCTGTCATTTCGGCTGGCTGAGGCAAGCCCAAGATGTGGAGGATAGAAGGTGCCACGTCTGCCAATACACCGTTAGCCACCTTAGCGTTCTTGTTCTCTGTTACATAGATGAATGGAACAGGGTTGAGAGAGTGTGCGGTGTTGGGTGTACCGTCGTTGTTGATGGCGTTGTCCGCATTACCGTGGTCAGCAATGATGATAGTTTCGTAACCTGTAGCGCTGGCAGCGGTAACCACTTCCTTTACGCATTCGTCAACAGCCTTGACAGCCTTCTCGATAGCTTCGTAGATACCGGTGTGGCCAACCATGTCGCCGTTGGCAAAGTTTACAACAATGAAGTCGTACTTGTCTTCCTTGATGGCAGCCACCAGTTTGTCCTTCACTTCGTAAGCTGACATTTCAGGCTTGAGGTCGTAGGTTGCTACCTTCGGTGAAGCCACGAGGATGCGGTCTTCACCTTCGTAAGGTGTTTCGCGGCCACCGTTGAAGAAGAAGGTAACGTGAGCATACTTCTCAGTTTCAGCGGTGTGCAGCTGCTTGAGACCCTTGCTAGAGAGATATTCGCCCAAGGTGTTGTTGACGTTCTCCTTCGGGAAGAGGATGTGTACGTTCTGGAAGCTAGCATCGTAAGGGGTCATACAGTAGTACTGCAAACCTGGGATGGTGTGCATGCCAGCTTCTGGCATATCCTGCTGAGAGAGTACGATGGTCAATTCCTTTGCACGGTCGTTGCGGTAGTTGAAGAAGATGACAACGTCGCCTTCCTGGATAGTACCCTCAACGCTAGCGTTGTGGATAGGCAATACGAACTCGTCGGTTACGTTGGCATCGTAGCTTTCCTGCATAGCCTGTACCATGTCGGTAGCCTGCTTTCCCTTGCCTTCAACGAGGAGGTCGTAAGCTTCCTTCACACGTTCCCAGCGCTTGTCACGGTCCATGGCGTAGAAACGTCCTACGATGCTGGCGATGTGAGCGCCGTTGGCGTCGCATACCTGCTGGAGCTGTTCGATGAAGCCCTTACCGCTCTTAGGGTCAGTGTCACGACCGTCCATGAAGCAGTGTACGAAAGTGTTGGCAGCTACACCGTATTCCTTGCCGATTTCGATGAGCTTAAAAAGGTGGTCGAGTGAAGAGTGCACACCACCATTGGAAGTCAAGCCCATGAGGTGTACCTTCTTGCCTGTTTCCTTAGCATAGGAGAAGGCGCTTACCACTTCTGGATTTTTGAGGATGGAACCGTCTGCACAAGCGCGGTTGATCTTCACGAGGTCCTGGTAAACGATGCGGCCTGCACCGATGTTGAGGTGGCCTACTTCTGAGTTACCCATCTGGCCGTCGGGCAAACCGACGTTTTCGCCGGAAGCGAGCAACTGGGAGTTGGGATAGTTTGCACTGAGGCTGTCCATGAAAGGAGTCGGAGTCTGGAAGATGACATCTCCCTTGCCGTGGGCACCAATGCCCCAGCCGTCAAGGATCATTAAAAGAGCTTTTTTTGCCATAGTTGAAAAAATAATGACTCCCCATCCCCTCTGGGAGGAGGGGGTGAGGAAGTCATAGTATATAGGGTTGTTAATAAGTTGCGGACGATTCGCGGATTATTTCAGGACACCGAGTTCCTTGCCCACCTTGATGAAGGCAGCAATACACTTGTCGAGATGTTCGCGTTCGTGGCCGGCAGAGATCTGTACGCGGATGCGGGCCTGGTCTTTAGGAACGACAGGGTAGTAGAATCCGGTAACATAGATGCCTTCCTCCTGCATCTTCTGTGCGTAAACCTGTGAGAGCTTAGCGTCGTAGAGCATGACAGCGCAGATGGCAGACTGTGTAGGCTTGATGTCGAAGCCAGCAGCGAGCATCTTGTCGCGGAAATAGTTCACGTTTTCTACGAGTTTGTCGTGGAGGTCGTTGCTTTCCTTGAGAATCTTGAAGGTTTCGATGGCAGCACCAACGATGGCTGGAGCTACAGAGTTAGAGAAGAGGTAAGGACGGCTGCGCTGGCGGAGCATGTCGATAATTTCCTTACGGCCAGTTGTGAAACCGCCCATAGCACCACCAAAGGCCTTACCCAAAGTACCGGTGTAGATATCTACGCGACCATAGGTGTTGTAGAATTCGCTTACGCCGTGGCCAGTTGCACCAACGACACCAGCAGAGTGGCTTTCGTCTACCATAACCAAAGCGTCGTACTTTTCTGCGAGGTCGCAGATCTTGTCCATCGGAGCCACGTTACCGTCCATAGAGAAGACACCGTCGGTAACGATGATGCGGAAACGCTGTTCCTGAGCTTCCTGGAGGCAACGTTCGAGGTCGGCCATGTCAGCGTTGGCATAGCGGTAGCGCTTAGCCTTGCAAAGGCGTACACCGTCAATGATGGATGCGTGGTTCAAAGCATCAGAGATGATGGCATCATCTGCAGTGAGGAGAGGTTCGAACACACCACCGTTGGCGTCGAAGCAGGCAGCGTAGAGAATCGTGTCCTCAGTTTTGAAGTAGTCGGAGATGGCTGCTTCGAGTTCCTTGTGCATGTCCTGAGTACCGCAGATGAAGCGTACGGATGACATACCGTAACCGCGCTGGTCCATCATGTCCTTGGCAGCCTGTACGAGGCGGGGATGGTTAGACAGACCCAGGTAGTTGTTGGCGCAGAAGTTGAGTACTTCCTGACCCTTCACATTGATAGCGGCCTGCTGAGGACCTTCGATGAGGCGTTCGTTTTTGTAAAGACCTGCTTGTTTGATGTCTTCCAGTTCCTTCTGGAGATGCTGTTGAAATTTACCGTACATTTGTGTATTATTTTATAGGTTAGATCAAAAATTGCAGAATCCGGTCGGCGTTCGAAAAGGAGGCGGACGAGGCCGAAATTCCTTATTTTTATAGATATAATGCAAAGGAACTGATTTTTTTGAAAATATCAAGCCGTTTTCTATGAAAATAT
>AMCI01000507.1_pt1 | contig 16833 bp, 11 predicted proteins | sample 419838 | NCBI WGS metagenome assembly AMCI01 (sample SAMN01090643, study PRJNA158313) | gut metagenome
TAATCGTGGAAATAATAACATTAATATAAGCGTGCTTATTGGGCTCTATGGTAGACTCATGCAGGAGCTCTTGAATGATATACGAGAACTCGGCAGGCAAAGATTTGCGCACCTTGGACCTTGTATATTTGGAAGATACGTTCTGACAAACCTTTACCAACTGATTCAAAGTAATGAGATACCAATCGTCCAGATCTGTTTCATATTCCTTAATAAGCTGTAATTTCTCTTCCGGATAATAGATCAGCGTACAGAGTTCTTTCTTTTCACTTTCGCGAAGCGTATGACCGAAGATTTCATTCACCTTTCGCTTCACGGCACCCGATCCATTCTTGAGCACGTGCTGAAAAGCCTCATATTCGCCATGAATATCTGTCAAAAAATGTTCAGTCCCTTTCGGCAAATTCAAAATGGCTTCCAAATTGATAATTTCCGTACTTGCATCTGCAATGGTTGGAAAACTACGTGACAACAACGACAAATAACGTAAGTCACTAACTATACTTTCCGGAGTAATTGTTCCCATAATATTATTATTTTCGTATAACATTTTCAAATTAAAAACATCAACAGCACTTGTGCCAGTATCACTCTAACAAACATACTCAGCGGATACACAGTGGCATAAGCCACCGACGGATGATCACCCGGCAAAGTATCGTTTGCATAGTTCAATGCCATAGGATTGGCCATACTGCCACACAACATACCTGCCACTGAACCAAAATCTACTTTCATCCAGCGAAAGGCAACTGCACCCACCATGAGCACAGGTAGCAAAGTCAAGCCGAATCCAACGGCTATCCACAACAATCCCTCCGGACGAAAAACCGTTTCAAAGAAATGTGCACCAGCATCTAATCCGAGACAGGCCAAATACATAGAAAGACCTAAAGCACGCAACATCAAATTCGCACTGCGTGTGGTATAAGTAATCATATGCATACGCGGACCAAACGTACTTATCAGAATGCCTACCACAATGGGACCACCAGCCAGACCCAACTTGACAGGAGCACTGATACCCGGCAAACTAATGGGAATAGCTCCCAACATCAAACCCAAAATAATCCCCACAAACACAGCAACCAGATTAGGTTCTTTTAGACTTTTAACAGCATTTCCCAATACTTTTTCTACATTATGAATGGCCGGTGCCTCACCTACCACTGTCAGACGGTCGCCCAATTGCAAAGTCAACTCAGCCGTAGCCAATAATTGAACACCACTTCGATAGACACGACTGATATTAATACCATAATGATTGCGTAAATGCAACGAGCCTAACTTCTTACCATTCAATTCAGAGCGCGTCACCACAATCCGCTGCGAAATCAACTGACTGTCAATGGCATTCCAATCAATATCTTCCTTATTCCAATCGGTATGCTCCTGTTCACCAAACAGCACGGTTAAGGCCGGCAAATCTTTCTCGGAAGAAATCACCAAAAGTCGGTCACCCTCACAAATCACCATTTCCGACGTAGGAATACTAACCTTTCCATGTCGCCAAAGTCTAGATATAACAAACTTAGGATAACCTCGCAAAGCACCTATTTCACGTATACTTTTTTGAAACACGGCAGGATTATGCACTTGAAAAGCAGCTATATATGTACGATTCTCATCATCATCCTTCTGAAATTCCAAATCTTTAGCACGCACCAGCACCTTCCTCAACAGCAACAAAGCCAAAATAACACCTACTACTCCCAACGGATAAGAAACAGCACAACCCAAAGCCGGAGTACTGGTTTCCAAACCAAGCTGTTTTAAAGTCTGCTGTGCAGCACCCAATGCAGGAGTATTGGTAGTAGCACCACAAAGAATTCCTACCATATCGGGCAAAGATATCGGTGTAACAAAACTGGCCAACACAGCCAGTGCCGTACCCACCAGAATCACAGCCAAAGCCAACATATTGAGTTGTACCCCACCCTTACGGAAAGAACTAAAAAAACCGGGACCGACCTGCAGGCCCAATGCATATACAAATATAATCAAGCCGAAACTTTCAGCATAATTCAGCATATTCGCATCAATGGAAAAGCCTAAGTGCCCTGCCAGAATTCCCATAAAAAACACGAAAGTCACCCCAAGAGAAATGCCCGCAATACGCACTTTTCCCAAACCCAAACCAATGGCAGAAATCAACGAAAGCACTACCACTGCCTGCAAGGCAGAATGTTCCAAAAACAAACTATACAACCAATCCAATTCAATACTTATTTTTAGATTTGTTCTTCATTGCAAAGATAAGCTTTATCTTTGAGAGCATAAAAAAAAGCCCACAAAAAAAGCGGTCAACCTGACTGGTTACCGCTTTTATAGTAGTGGATACGAGAATCGAACTCGTATTGCATGCGTGAGAGGCATGTGTCCTAACCGTTAGACGAATCCACCAAATGTACACCCTCAGGGATTCGAACCCTGGACCCACTGATTAAGAGTCAGTTGCTCTACCAACTGAGCTAAGAGTGCATTTGGTTGCGGAAGCTGGGGGATTCGAACCCCCGGTACGGTTACCCGTACGTCAGTTTAGCAAACTGGTGGTTTCAGCCACTCACCCAAACTTCCTTTAGACCTGCATTATTTCTCAAATGCGGTGCAAAGATATGTGCTTTTTTTGATACCTGCAAATCTTTCCGGCTTATTTTTTTCAACTTTTCCTATCTAAAAAAGGTAACTTTCTAATAGTCAAAAGATAATATAGCTAAAAAAAATATATGCTTCATTGGTTTTTCTACTACTCCGTTTGTGAATTTCTAGAAATGCCGTATCTTTGCATCGAAAACAAAAAACGGCTTAACCATATGGATGAACTTTTAAAAGAAACTGTAAATGCTACAGTTAATTCACGCTACCCCGATATGAAACCAGCGGCCAGAAAACTTTTGGAAGACATTCTGATTCGCAAAGAAGTAAGCAAAGGTGAAATTATTTTGCAAGAGGGGCAAATAGATCACTATATTTTTGTGGTAGGAAAAGGTATGTTGCGACAATTCTATTATAAGAATGGAAAGGATGTGACCGAACACTTTTCATACGAAAGTTGTATCGTAATGTGCATTGAAAGTTTATTGAAGCAGGAGCCCAGCCGGATTATCATTGAAGCCCTAGAAGAAGGTGTAGTCTATCTGATTCCCTTCAACAAACTGCTGCAACTTACGGAAACTTCATGGGAAATCAACCTATTCTATCGAAAAATACTGGAATATTCCCTGATTGTTTCTCAGATTAAAGCAGACTCTTGGCGATTTGAAACAGCTCATGAACGTTACAAACGACTGATGCAAACCCATCCGGAAATTATCAAACGTGCCCCCTTGTCACACATCGCTTCTTATCTGCTGATGACACCGGAAACTTTAAGCAGGGTGCGCGCCGGAAACTTATAAATTTTTAAATTTGGAAATTATCAATTCTTGCGGTATTCCTTTGGAGACATTCCTGTGTGATGTTTGAAATATTTGCCAAAAAAAGATTGATTGGCAAAATGAAGTTCATCTGAAATCTCCTGAATACTCATTTCAGAGGATTTCAGCAGAGCTTTAGCCTCTAGCAAAACCAGCCCATCTATCCATTCACCTGCCGTCTTACCACTTACTTCTTTGACAGCTGTAGAAAGATGCTTGGGTGTCAAAAACAACTTATCCGCATAATAGGTTACACTTCTTTCTACCTTAAAATCAGCTGAAACAGCCCGAATAAAACGTTCAAACAAATCCTCTTTCCTACTCTTCGGACGCGATTCTGCCAACGTATGTCCTTGATAAATAGTGTAAATTTCATAAAATAAAGACAGTAGCAAACCCTTCGTGATTTCCTTGCGGAACTGACTTTCTTTCAACTTCACCTTTTTCCATAAGAAAGAATGATATTCACGAAAGGACTCCACTTCATCGTCGGTAATCTGTACACAAGGAGATTCCTTGATACGAAAAAACAAAGGGAACAACTTCTGCAAAGTTGGAATAACATCATCCATAAAATCCTTTGCTACAGCAATGAACAAACCCGAGAAATCATCCGAACGCTCCAACTGCTGCACAATCTGATCGGGCAAAATGATTGCCATGGTATTGGCACGGATTTCATATTCCTGCAGACTAATATTAAGTCGGCTTGTCCCTTCTAAACACACAATGAAGCAAGCAGCATTAAATCGAGTCGGATAAGGCATGAAAGGAATATCTCTGACATTATCAAAGATAGCAAAATCATTGCCGATAAAATCAATTTTTGGCAAATGCTGAATGATAGCTATATCAATATTACGTATATTTCGATGTTCCATATAGTTTGCTGATTTGCCAACAAATATAGAATTTATTCGGCAAAACAGCAAACTATTCAACCAACGAACTGAAAAACTATTTCTACCATCAATTCATGATTTTAAAGCCAATAAAGAATGTGCGAGGCTGTGTAGGTCCATAAAAATAGCCCGAATCACGGAACTCCCCTTTATCCAAGTCTTTCTGAAAGCTATTAAAGATGTTTTGCACACCTGCATTGAGCTGAAACTTGATATGATCGTGCAGCACAAATGTATAATTCAGTTTCAAGTTTAAATCCAGAAAATCGGGTGTCTGCTCCATACGGTCTTTTTCAATATAACCAGCCATATGCGGAACAATCATCTCACCCGTATAGATACCTGAAAGCGAGAAATCGAAATTTTTCAACGGAGCTGATGAAAAAGTAAAATAGCCATAATAATCCGGTGTACGAGGCATGCGGCGTATCGTTGAAGTTTCATCGTCCGACCAAGAAGTGTCTGCCGTATAACGACTACGCTGAGCAGTAAAACCAAACTGGAACTGAGCCTCTTTGCCATGAGCAATTTTAGCATCCAGATTGGCACCATACACACGAGCTCCATCACCATTACGACGTTCCTTAATTTCATTATCATGTTCATCCTTACCAATAGGTTCCAGATAAAACACATGGTCCAAATGCGTGTAGAAGCCTTCCAACAATACATTAGCTTGCCAATGACCAAATTTTCCGGTCCAATCCACTGAACCACTGAAACTGTTTGAACGTTCTTCGCGCAAATTTTTAGCCATGCGAATTTGAACACCCTCTCCGCCTACGGCACTCACATGCAAATCTTCATCATAAGCCTGTGGTGCACGGAATCCCGTAGAATAGGTCAAACGCGCCTGCAAGGCATCCGAAGGCTTGTAGAGCAAATTCACCCGAGGGCTGAAAATCAGGTGATCAATCAAATTATGTTTATCCAGACGTCCACCTATCAACATGGTAATCTGATTCAACTTCCACTCATTCTGCACAAATGCACTGGCTATACGCACTCTCTGCTTCATATCACGGTGATAACCGGTCATGACATCATGAAGTTTATTTTCCTGATACTCCAAACCGCCTGTAAACGTAGCAGGAGCAAACAGACATTTATCCATATTACCCACATACATAGCTCCGGTCACCCAAGTAAGATCGTCAGTGTTTCCATAAGCGTTCAAATCCTTTTGCGCACCATAGTAACTGTTACGGTCGGTATGCTGGATAGATCCATAGATCGAAAGTTTATGTTTATATTCCCTCCAGAACCGGTCATAGCTGATACCACCACTGTTTATAATATGCTTAGTCTGCTCTGTAATATCCGTTTCATGCGGCTGCAAATCAAATTTGTTACCTCCACGACGGAATTCATTTGTCGTATGATATTCCAGACTGATTCGACTAAAATGTGTAGGGCGGTAATATGAACGCAATCCGAACGTATTCATATTCAGTTTACCCAATTCTGAAAAACCGTCATCATCCCGGTCGTACGGATTACGATTCCGGTAACTCTCATATAAAGCAATACCGTAAGAGTTATCTTTTGCTACCAATGACACATTTCCACCCATATATTGTTCCCAAGATTTCCCATCCATATTAGAGAACATACTGGATACCTGAAATGAATTATTAATCGGGTCTTTGGTTATGATGTTGATGGTGCCGCCCACTGCATTGGCACCAAATAAAGCAGATCCACCGCCCCGCACCACTTCGACACGCTCAATCATGTTTACAGGAATCTGTTCCAAACCATAAACACCACTCAACGCACTGATTACCGGACGACTGTTGATAAGAATCTGAGAATAAGGACCTTCCAAACCATTAATACGCACCTGGGGAAAGCCACAGTTCTGACAATTGTTCTCTACACGAAGACCTGACTGATAATTCAGTGTCTTTGCCAGATCGGTAGAATTCACCATTTCAAAAAGTTTCGCACTCATCACATTGACCACTACCGGCGCTTCTTTGCGACTCACTTCATTCCGATTGGCAGAAACTACCACCTCATCCGTCATAAAACTTTCCTCCTCCATCTGAAAATGAAGTAGAGCAGTAAAGTTCTTATTGACCAATACATCTTTAGTCTGTGTCTTATAACCGACAGCCGATACACGTAACGTATATTTACCTTCTTTTAAATGACGGAACTGGAACTGACCTTCTTCATTCGATATGGTTCCCTGATCAGTGCCTACAATCAAAATAGTAGCATAGGGAATATTTTCTTCTGAACCTTTCTCGATGACATGACCTGAAATCATGTTACCTTCTTTAATGGGAGTACTTGCCACCGCAAACTGTATGGTAAGCAACAGACACACCACAGCGTAGATATATTTTTTCATTGGATCTCTTTTAATATATAAGATAAAGTCATCAGCAACAAAACTTTTCACAGTTTATTGCTAGTTTATTGATAATTTAAAAAGGGAGTTATCACCATAAATAAACACGCATACACAATCAGCACACCTGATACTGTGTGAGAACTCCTCCTGCACAGCAAGCAGACACATCGCCTTTCGCACAAAACATTCAGCTTTGTGTGCGGGAAAATAACTTAAAATAAAAGAGAAAAAACCGGAGGGGCACGAAGAGAACAAACCTGTTTCCATTCCAACTGAGCCTGATGCATCACCGGCTCGTTGTCAACAACTGCCAACAACGGACGCATAGGATGAAGATCCTCGCTTGAATGAAGATCAGGTACCTGGAAAGTAGCCAGACGGTCAATGACTAAAATTTCTGACTTTGTATGAGAGTGAGCACCTTTAAACGGATGCGAGTGCGTAATCAGCACCCCATTGACATAGTGAACGTGGGTAAATGCAGTAATGCTTGCCTGATATGCTACAAAGAGTATCAGCAAGGACAAAGCTCCGATTATTTTTCTTACATTTACTTTCACTTCAACTACTAAAAAAAAATTGCGCCCTCATATTTTTTGAGAGCGCAAAGATAGTAATTTATTTGAAATTTCACCAAATAATCGTCGATAATCTCGTTTTGCTGCCGGAAGTGTCCATTGTTCAGGAATCAACTTCCACTGATTCAACGCACAAGGCTCAATGACTTTCTGCTGTTCAATGTACCGCATCAGATAATAGCGTAAATCCTTATCCGTAGAGCGAATGATGCGATTCTTCAAATCCTCTTGAGCAATCCCGGCCCCTTTAGTAAGCAACTCACCTCCGCCATTACCTCGGTAAGAATTCAACGCCACCTCATAAAATTTATCCAACAAGAAAGGCTTTCCATCAGCCATCTGCACCACATGAACACGCTCACCTGCAGGCTTCGTAACATCTACTGTGTATATAATACCGGCTGCAGAATCAAAATTATAACTCGGATAACGAAATGTAGATCGTTCTTCCGCACCTTTTATACCACTACTGCGGAAAAGTAGCAAATCATCATCCTCCGATTTCATCTGATTGATCCACTGCCCGTAGGACATTTCGAGTAGTCCTTTGATTTCCCGACCAGACAATCGCATGGTATAAAGCATGTTCTCATATTTATACAGATTGAACATATCGCTCACTTTAACATCGCCAGCCTGAATTTCCGCATCAAATGACAACGGAGCCACTAGCGAAATTTCCGCACCGCTAATAGCCAATTGCAATTGATGAATCAAATCGACAAAATCCGACGGACCGAAATAAGCCGGACGAGTAGAAATAGTTTTCGTCAACCGGCCTATCTTTTTTAAGACAAAATTCTCTACAGCCTGATATTGCGTTGAGAAATGCTGCATGAAAGCCTCATCCGGTTCATAGGCACTCATATCAATCAACTTACCATCCATTTGTTTTGAAACCAGCTTACCATCGTTCAAAGTCAAAACCAGTTCAGCATCACTCACCACCCTAGCATGATTAGCCGGATTCATCACAAGCACCGTATCCCCGGCCACATTGACCACTTTCTTACATTCACGGGCATGATCATGTCCCATCAGCACTAAATCAAAGCCCGGCACATTGACTGCGACCTGCAAGGAAGCATTTTCACGGAACTTTCCTCCCATCAGCAAAGGTCGCTGCCCGGCATGAAAAATCCCGATAAGTACATCCGGCTTTTCTTTTTCCTGAATAATCTTTACCCAACGACGAGCCGTTTCCTCCATATCATCGAAACGCAATCCTTGCCACAGATTTTCTGAAAGCCACACAGGAATAGCAGGTGTTATCATACCCAATACAGCCACTTTCACTCCCTCCCGTTCAAATATGGTATAAGGTTGGCAATGAGGCTTTCCGGAAGCCACATCCACTATATTCGCTCCCAACATAGGAAAAGCACAATCAGACATCCAGCGGTCGAACACCTTTCTGCCTGTTTCTATATCATGATTGCCCATATTACCGGCATCATACTGCATATAATTCATCACAGCTGCAGTCAGATGCGTAGAAACCGTATCTATATAATTATAATAATAAGCCGATGGTTGGCCTTGCAAAATATCGCCGTTATCCAACAGCAAAAGACGGTTGCCATACTTCTGTCGCTGTTCCTTGACAAAAGTCGTCACTCGAGCCAGACTTCCTTCCGCCGGACACTGACGAATAAAATCTGTCGGAAAAAAATTACCATGAACATCACTGGTTTGCACCACTTTCAGCCGCACCACCTTATGTTGTGCAAACAAGTACACAAAAGAAACGGTACAGGCAAGAATCACACTTATTAATCGTTTCATCGAATAGGGTTTTAGAGTTACGGAAGCAAAGATAGAGAAAAGCCGAATGTTTTTCGTATTTTTGCACGCAAAACTTTAATCAAAACATATCGTTATATGACAGATATCTTTCCTAAAATGATAGCAAAAGCACTATCATTGTCAGAAAAACAAATCCATCAAACCCTGACACTGCTTGCTGACGGAGCTACCGTACCCTTTATCAGTCGCTACCGCAAAGAAGCTACCGGAGGACTAGACGAAGTACAAATAGAAGCCATTAAAAGCCAATATGAAAAATTGAACGAACTGGCTAAACGAAAAGAAACCATTTTGCATACCATTGAAGAACAGGGAAAACTGACTGCCGACCTAAGGCAACGCATTCAGGAAACGTGGGAATCAACGGCACTCGAAGACCTCTATCTGCCCTTCAAACCCAAACGCCGCACACGTGCCGAAGCAGCTCGCCAAAAAGGATTGGAACCTCTGGCTACCCTTTTGATGCTGCAACGCGAACCTCAACCTGAAAAACGGGCTTCAGCCTATGTCAAAGGAGAGGTAAAAGATGTGGAAGAAGCTTTGAAAGGAGCCCGAGACATCATCGCCGAACAGGTCAGCGAAAATGAACAAGCTCGCAACAAAGTACGTAATGTATTTGCCCACCAAGCCATACTCACTGCCAAAGTAATAAAAGGAAAAGAAGCCGAAGCGGCCAACTACCGCGATTATTTTGACTGTCGGGAACCTTTAAAACGATGCACTTCTCACCGCCTGCTAGCCATCCGGCGTGGTGAAGCTGAAGGTCTGCTGAAAGTAAGCCTCAGCCCGGATGACGAGACTTGCATCGAACGGTTGGAGCGGCAATTTGTACGCAGTCACAATGCCTGCAGCGAACAAGTTTCCATGGCCGTACAAGATGCCTATAAACGATTATTGAAATCTTCCATAGAAACTGAATTTGCCACTTCCAGCAAAGAGCGTGCAGACGATGAAGCCATACGCGTATTTACAGCCAACTTACGCCAATTATTGTTAGCCTCACCGTTAGGCCAAAAACGTGTCATGGGCATCGACCCCGGTTTTCGCACCGGTTGCAAGGTAGTTTGCTTGGATGCACAAGGAAACCTCCTCCATAATGAAAACATCTATCCACACCCGCCCGTCAACAAAACCAAAGAAGCTATTGCCAAAGTACAAAAAATGATTGAAGCTTATCAGATAGAAGCAATAGCTGTTGGCAACGGAACGGCTAGCCGAGAAACCGAAGAGTTTCTGAAACGGCAGACTTATCACCACGATGTGCAGATATTCATGGTCAGTGAACAGGGAGCCTCCATCTATTCGGCATCCAAGATTGCCCGTGACGAGTTTCCGGAATATGACGTGACGGTGCGCGGTGCCGTATCCATAGCGCGCCGCCTGATGGACCCATTGGCCGAACTGGTGAAAATTGACCCGAAATCCATCGGTGTGGGCCAATATCAGCACGATGTTGATCAAAGCAAACTGAAAAGATCCCTAGACCAGACAGTAGAAAGTTGCGTAAATCTAGTAGGAGTCAATCTAAACACCGCCAGTAGCCATCTGCTCACATACATTTCAGGCTTAGGACCACAACTCGCACAAAACATCGTCAACTACCGTGCTGAAAACGGAGCTTTTACCTCTCGTAAAGAACTAATGAAAGTACCCCGCATGGGTGCAAAAGCGTTTGAGCAATGTGCCGGTTTTCTACGCATTCCAGGAGCTAAGAACCCATTGGACAATACAGCCGTACACCCTGAAAGTTACGGCATTGTAGAACAAATGGCCAAAGACTTGCACTGTAGTGTGGCCGAACTCATTCAACACAAAGAACTGCGACTAAAAATCCAACCTGAACGCTATCTCACCGACCAAGTAGGCATGCCCACCTTATGCGACATCATGCAGGAACTGGAAAAGCCCGGTCGCGATCCACGTGGTCCCATCAAACTCTTTGAGTTCGACAAGAATGTGCGCACGATAGATGATCTGCAAATCGGTATGGAACTACCCGGTATTGTGAACAACATCACCAATTTCGGAGCCTTTGTTGACATAGGCATCAAGGAAAGCGGGCTAGTACACCTTTCCCAACTAGCCGATCGCTACATCACAGATCCCAATGAAGTGGTTTCTATCCACCAGCATGTACGTGTCAAAGTGCTGAACATTGATCTGGAGCGGAAACGCATTCAGCTCACCATGAAAGGATTGGAATAAAAAGAAAGCCCCTGCTACAATCATCTGCAACAGGGGCTTTCTTTTTTATTACCTTACGCCTTAAGACAACTTATGGATAACCAGTCCGGAACGGAGTTTCGGTTCAAACCAAGTCGTTTTAGGCGGCATAATATTACCGGTATCCGCAATATCCATCAACTGCTTCATAGATACCGGATACAAAGCCAAAGCCACCTTCATCTCCCCGCTGTCCACACGCTTTTTCAGTTCACCCAAGCCACGAATACCACCTACAAAATCAATACGTTTATCCGAGCGTAAATCCTTAATTCCCAGAATTTCATCCAAAATCAAATTCGATGAAATGGTGACATCCAATACACCGATGGGATCCTGATCATCGTAAGTACCCGGCTTAGCCGTCAGACTATACCATTTTCCTTCCAGATACAACGAGAAGTTGTGTAGTACCGCAGGACGATAAATTTCCTCGCCCTTTTCTTCTACAATGAAATTAGCACGTAATGCCTCCAGGAACTGTTCGGCAGAAAGCCCATTCAAATCTTTCACCACCCGATTATAATCAATAATGGTCAACTGATTGGCCGGGAAACAGACCGCCATAAAATAGTTATACTCCTCATCTCCCCGATGATTTGGATTCAATTTAGCCTTTTCAGCACCGACCAATGCCGCAGCAGCACTACGATGGTGTCCATCCGCAATATAAAGTGCTGGCATTTTGGAAAATTCCTTCGTAATCAGTTCAATATCCTGTGGCCGGTCTATAATCCAAAACTGATGGCCGAAACCATCATCAGGAGCTACAAAGTCATATACAGGCTTTTGAGCCGTGTAACGGGCAATCACAGCATCCAACACAGCATTATCCGGATAAGCAAAGAACACCGGTTCAATATTGGCATTGTTCACACGCACATGCTTCATACGATCCTCTTCCTTATCTCGTCTAGTCAGCTCATGCTTCTTTATAACTCCATTCAGATAGTCAGGCACATACGCACCCACTACCAGACCAAACTGAGTCTTACCATTCATGGTTTGCGCATAAATGTAATAAGATTCCTTCTCATCTTGCACCAGCCAGCCTTTATCCTGAAACATCTGGAAGTTTTCAGCAGCCTTCTGATACACACGAGGATCATGCTCATCCGTACCTTCCGGAAAATCAATTTCCGGCTTGATGATATGGTAGAGTGACTTTTCGTTGCCTTTAGCCTCTGCCCGAGCCTCATCAGAATTCAACACATCATACGGCCGAGAAGCTACTTGTTCCACCAAGTCCTGTGGCGGACGAATACCTTTAAAAGGTTTGATTGTTGCCATAGATAAAATCTAAGATTTATTTACTCTGAACTTTTCACAACCATCCTTGAAGAATCCTACAATCTGCTTGGCTGCAGCAATACCCGCATTGATATTGGCTTCTGCAGTCTGTGCTCCCATCTTCTTAGGTGTTGTAAAATAACGGCCTTCAAATTTGGCAGCAAATGTTTCATTGGCCGCCGGCATAATATCAGTAACATACTTCAAATCGGTACGTTCATCCATCAGTTCAATCAACTCAGCCTCATTGATAACTTCCTTACGAGCCGTATTGACCAGCAAGCCACCTTTCGGCATCCGAGCCACCAAATCACGGTTGATAGAATTTTTGGTTTCAGCCGTAGCAGGAATGTGCAAAGAAACCACATTACAGTTGGCATAGAGTTCAGCAGCCGAATCCACCGCCTTTACACCATCTTTTTCAATGACATCCTTTGGGCAATAAGCATCATAAGCAAAGATTTCCATGCCAAACCCCTTAGCAATGCGCGCCACATTTCTTCCTACGTTTCCATAGGCATGAATACCCAACTTTTTACCCTTCAGTTCAATTCCCGACGTACCATTGTACATATTACGCACCGCCATCACCATCAAGCCAAAAGCCAATTCAGCGACAGCATTTGAATTTTGTCCCGGCGTATTCATCACGCACACACCATGTGCTGTAGCAGCATCCAAGTCCACATTATCATAACCTGCACCGGCACGTACCACAATCTTTAATTCCTTGGCAGCATCCAAAACCTCCGCATCAATCACATCACTACGGATAATAATGGCATGGACATCTTTCACTGCCTCCAGAAGTTTGGCCTTTTCGCCATATTTTTCCAGCAGTACCAACTCATAGCCTGCAGCTTCTATTTCTTTACGAATGCCGTCCACTGCCACTTTGGCAAACGGCTTATCTGTTGCAATTAAAATTTTCATACGATCTAAGATTAAGCGTGAAGTTTTTCAAATTCCTGCATACATTTAATCAAAGCTTCTACACTTTCCTTCGGCAAGGCATTGTAGCAAGAAGCACGGAAACCACCCACCGAACGGTGTCCCTTGATACCCACCATACCTTTTTCTGTAGCAAACTTCAAGAAATCAGCTTCCAGTTCCTTATATTCAGGAGCCATGACGAAACAGATATTCATGCGAGAACGGTCCTCCTTGACAGCCGTACCCACAAACAACTTGTTTCGATCAATTTCTGCATACAGCATATCCGACTTTTCAATAGCCCGACGTTGCATTTCCTGCACGCCACCTTGAGCCTTAATCCAACGCAAAGTCTGCAATGCAGCATAAATAGGCAACACAGGCGGTGTATTAAACATTGAACCGGCATCGATATGCGTCTGATAGTTCAACATAGTCGGGATATAACGAGACACCTTACCTACCGCCTCATTTTTAACAATGACAAAAGTGACACCGGCTGGAGCCAAATTCTTCTGTGCACCGCCGTAAATACATATATATTTGGAAATATCAATCGGACGAGAGAAAATATCAGATGACATATCTGCAATCATAGGTACATCCACATTCAGATCTTCCTTGATTTCAGTACCATAAATGGTATTATTAGTTGTAATATGGAAATAATCCACATCAGCAGGTACGGTATACCCTTTCGGAATGTAAGTATAGGTAGCATCAGCAGAAGATGCCACTTCCACTACCTCACCGAAAGCTTTGGCTTCCTTGATAGCCTTTTTAGCCCATACACCTGTATTCAGGTAAGCAGCTTTCTTTTCCAGAAAATTAAAGGGCACCATACAAAATTCCATACTAGCACCACCACCCAAGAAGAGCACCGAATAACCTTCAGGGATGTTGAGTAATTCCTTGAATAGTGCTACAGCTTCGTCCACCACGGGCTGAAAGTCCTTAGCACGATGACTAATTTCCATCAAAGAGAGTCCGGAACCATTGAAATCTAATACCGCTTTCGCTGTGTTCTCAATTACCTCACGCGGAAGGATGGAGGGTCCTGCATTGAAATTATGCTTTTTCATGTGAAATGTGTTTTGGTTAAACAATTCGTTTTTTTGTCCTTCGACATGGCGAAATTACGGATTTTTTTCTTTTAAACCAAATTATTCCTTATAAATTTCCGCGCAATAATCTCATTTCCCTTTCTTTTTAACATCTTATACAAGACGTAATAAAAAATACATATTTATTACAAAATCGTCATTTAGCCTCTTCAATCACAGTTTTTATACCTTTAATTTTCTCACCTCTGACCAAAGTCAATAACTGTTTCACTTTACTACGTCTGACAGCCACAAAAGCATGATGTTCTTTCACATCCACCTGACCCACATCTTCACGGGCCAATCCACCTTTTTTATATAAGAAACCTACAATATCCACCTTGTTCAGCTTATCTCTTTTACCCTTACCGATATACAAAGTGGTCCACTTAGATTTGGGCGGTTTAGGAGTCTGTTCAGGCAAACTCAAGAAAGGCGCATCAGCTTCATCTACATAGTCAGGCAAAACCTCTTCAGCATGCATCAACAAATACGACGAACCACTTGCCTGCCAACGTGCCGTCCGCCCATTACGGTGCGTAAAAGCTTCCGCATTAATAGGCAAATGATAATGTACCACATTGTCCACACCCGGAATATCTAGTCCGCGAGCAGCTAAGTCAGTAGATACCAATACCGGACAGCTGCCGTTACGGAACTTATAAAGAGCCCGTTCACGGACATCTTGTTCCAAGCCTCCATGAAAAGCATCGCAGGGGAATTTATGTTCCCTCAAATAATTCACTACCCGGTCCACGCTTTCCCGATAATTCACGAACACCAATGTAGAATGACCATTCAACGAGCAGAGCAACTTATAAAGCGTTTCTAATTTATCCTTTTCCGGTGAAAGCACACGCTTCACCTGCAAACGTTCGCCTTCATCATTCTGCAAGAAGTCCAGTTTGATAACTCCCGAACTATCCACACCAACAAATTCCGGAATCTCCTCAGCATCCGTAGCCGAAAGCAACACCCGTTTATGCAAAGCCGGCAACTGTCCTATCACCTCAGCCATCTCGTCATGAAATCCAAACTCCAGACATTTGTCAAATTCATCAATAATTAAAGTCTGCACTGTACAAACCTCAAAATTTCCTTTACGAAGATGATCGTTCATTCGTCCGGGTGTCCCTACAATAACCGAAGGACACACTCCTTTCATAGTACGATGTTCCTCCATAGCCGGTCGCCCGCCATAACAACTCATCACCTTAAACGGAGTATTCATGGATTTGAATACTGTTTCTATCTGCAAAGCCAATTCACGCGATGGTGCCAACACCACTGCCTGCACCCCCTGTACATCCGACTTCAAAAACTGCACCAACGGCAAAAGAAAAGCCAACGTCTTTCCCGAACCCGTAGGCGACAACAAAACCAGATCACCTTTTTGAGCAAATGCTTTACCTGCAGCCACCTGCATTGGAGTGAGTTGTTCTATTTTTAAATTCTGTAATATCTGTTCCTGTTTCATAAATGAATTCACATACAATCTTCTTCAACTCCACAGATACACCTACAGAGCATTGATTTCATCCACCGTAAAACCTGAGATAGCCGCTATAGACTCCACGTCCATACCTGCATTCTTCATCTTACGAGCCATTTCCTTTTTTCCTTCCTGCAAACCTTCTGCACGACCTTCTGCACGACCTTCTGCACGACCTTCTGCACGACCTTCCTGCAAACCTTCTGCACGACCTTCTGCACGACCTTCAATTTTCGCCGTATCGAGCACATCGTTCTGAATCATGATGGCATTCAAATGTTCATCATAGGCACGACGTTCTGCTGGCTGCATATTATAATAACGCAAACGTTCTCTAGCTTCCGGAAGTCCGGGAGCAGAAGCCTTTTGGCTGATATCACCCGTTTTCAAATAAGAAATCCATTCCTCTAATGGTGTACGGGCCACAGAATTAAACTCATTCACCCGAATCAAATAATATTCAGGAAAAATATCTTTAGGCGATTTACGAATAATAGCATTGCGCTGCTTAGAAGTAACTTGCAGCTCATCATTGGTATGCACACCCACAAATTTAGAAAAGCCATGATACAGATAATCACTTCCCTTACCAATATCAAAATACAAAATACTGATAGAAATCACCTTCTTCACTTCCTGATAAGATTTACCCAACGATATATGCTCCGTTACAGCTTTAGCAACGCCATAAAGAATCCGCTCCAGGTAATATATTTCACGCGTATTTT